>OJKF01000007.1_pt1 | contig 268544 bp, 253 predicted proteins | sample 1596531 | NCBI WGS metagenome assembly OJKF01 (sample SAMEA4350128, study PRJEB24818) | metagenome | biome: human; feature: gut; material: faeces | place: Denmark | collected 2013-09 | reverse complement strand
AACCCGATATAATTGGAATATAGCAACTTGTTGCCAAATGCATGAGGAAAAAGCAGCATAGCCAAAAGAAAATATAGCAGAACTGTAAAATATAAAAGAGGTTGTGCCAACGTTTTGACACAACCTCATTGATTTTGAATAGAAGAAAGGTTCTTCTTTTATTTTGATGAGGCTTTTTATCTTAAAGCTTCCACCTCTTCCGGTGTCAAAGGAATCTTCTTGCCTAATCGGCGGGCACCGGTTTCTGTAATCAGATAATCTTCCTCATTGCGGATACCACCGAAGTCCTTATAAGTCTCCACTATCTCGTAGTTGATAAAATCGGTAAATTTCTTTTCTGCTTTCCACATGTCGATCAGTTCCGGAATAAAATAAATACCCGGTTCTACCGTGTGTACAAAACCCGGTTCCAATGGGATGGCGAGGCGTTGCGATTTGCGACCGAACTGTGTGCTCTTCGGTTGACCGTTGTAACCTACCCATATCTCTCCCAGATTCTCCATATCATGTACATCCAATCCCATCATGTGACCTAGTCCGTGCGGATAGAACAACGCATGGGCACCTTCGCGTACAGCATCCTCGGTATTTCCTTTCATCAATCCGAGCGTCTTCATACCGTCCACCATGATGCGGGCTGACAGTTCGTATACGTCCATATAAGGAATACCCGGACGGAGAGCCTTTACGGATTCCAGATGCATGGCGTTCTGAATCTCGTATACTTCACGCTGACGGGTGGTGAACTTCTTATCGGCAGGAATGGTAGACGACATATCACCCGCATAACCTGACTCTACTTCTGCACCGGCATCGATTAAGAACAAATCACCCGGCTTCACTTTATTTCCGTGATAATGATTGTGCAGAGTCTGCCCGTTGATAGTGGCAATTGTAGCGAATGATAGCTGGCAGTTATTAGATTCGGCCACCCGGTTCATTTCAGCTACCACTTCATATTCGTACATACCCGGACGAAGTACTTTCATAGCTGTAATATGCATATCGGCAGTTACATCGCAAGCCTTTTCTATTTCTACGATTTCTTCTGCAGATTTATAGTTGCGTTGAGCGATCACGGCACGGATGAATGGAACAGAACCTTCCTGATGTGCGGGAGGAATACCCAGCCAGTCCATCAGTTTCAGTTTATGTTCAGGGCGGTAAGGAGGCAGATAGTGAATTGCTTTCCCTTTCTGTACACACTGATGGAGGTAGCTTACAATGTCAGCAGACGGCATCAGATTTTTTACGCCTACACGTTCGCATTTTTCGTGCAACGTCGGCTGTGATCCCATCCATACGATTGCGTCGATAGACAACTCATCACCAAAGATAATTTCTTTGTCTTCATCTATATCGATAATAGCCGAAAGTCCGGCACATGAAAGTCCGAAATAATAAAGGAAAGTGGAATCCTGACGATAACGGAATGTGTTATCTTCGTAATTCAGTCCGCACTCGTCATTTCCGAGAAATAACAACACTCCGGAGCCTAAGTTCTTTTTTAGCAGGGCTCTCCGCTGCATATACGTTTCTTTGGCAAACATATTTGTCCTAGTTTTTAAGTTCGTGCAACAAAGATAACGAATTTTGTGTTATAGGATTAAAAATTATCTCCCTAATCTGTGTAATCTCTCGTTAAAAAGTTACTTTTGTAGCGAGAAACAGTAGAAAGCAAAAACGAATATGGCACAAGGTTCCCGTCAAATACAATCTCAGGCGCAACAGCAGGTACAGACGCTCTCGCCCCAGCAGATTCTGGTCGTGAAACTGTTGGAGCTTCCCGCAGTAGAGTTGGAAGACCGTATCCATGCTGAACTGCTTGAAAATCCGGCACTTGAAGAAGGTAAAGAAGAGAATGCTACGGATAATGAATATTCCGATACCGAGAATGCAGAGGATGGCATGGATAGCGATGCCAATGACTATGATTCTTTGAGTGACTATCTGACAGAAGACGATATTCCCGATTATAAATTGCAAGAGAACAACCGTTCGAAAGATGAACAAGCGGAGGATATTCCATTTTCCGACTCCACCTCTTTTTATGAAATCCTGAAAGAACAGTTGCGTGAACGCAACCTGACAGAGCACCAGTGTGACTTGGTGGAATACCTGATCGGTTCATTGGATGATGACGGATTGCTTCGCAAATCTTTGGAAAGTATCTGCGACGAACTGGCGATTTATGCCGGTATCGAATCGACCGAGGAAGAACTGGAAGAAGCATTGAACATCTTACAGGACTTCGATCCAGCAGGTATCGGTGCGCGTAGTCTTCAGGAATGTCTGTTGATACAGATTCGCCGGAAAAAAGAAGAAGAGAAAACTCCCAGTCCTATCTTGAATCTGGAAGAAAGGATTATCAGAGAATGTTACGAAGAATTCACCCGTAAACATTGGGAGAAGATTATAAAGAAACTGGATATTGATGAAGAGACTTTCCAGGAAACCATTACTGAAATAACCAAACTGAATCCACGTCCGGGTGCTTCTTTAGGAGAAGCAATTGGCAGAAATCTCCAACAAATAGTTCCTGACTTTATTGTGGAAACGTATGATGACGGAACCATCAATGTAAGTCTCAATAACCGCAATGTTCCCGAACTCCGTATGAGTCGTGACTTCACGGAAATGGTGGAGGAGCATACAAAAAACAGGGCTAACCAGTCTAAGGAATCTAAAGAAGCGATGATGTTTCTGAAACAGAAAATGGATGCGGCACAAGGATTTATCGATGCTGTCCGTCAGCGTCAGAATACCTTGATGGTTACCATGCAGGCGATTATCGACCTGCAACGTCCTTTCTTCTTGGAAGGAGATGAATCGCTATTGAAACCTATGATTCTGAAAGACGTGGCGGAACGTACGGGATTGGATATTTCGACAATCTCCCGTGTGAGTAACAGTAAATATGTACAGACGAATTACGGTATCTATCCGCTCAAATACTTTTTCAGCGACGGATATACCACAGAAGATGGCGAAGAGATGTCTGTCCGTGAGATTCGTAAAATCCTGAAAGAGTGTATTGAAGGCGAGGACAAGAAGAAACCCCTGACCGATGATGAATTGGCGGATATATTAAAGGAGAAAGGTTATCCCATTGCCCGCAGGACAGTAGCCAAATACCGTCAACAACTGAATATCCCCGTGGCGAGACTGCGAAAATAATGGATAATTAACAATGAAGAATGAGAATTGTAATTTGTAATTAGTAACTAGTAATCAAAGAAGAGTGGACAGAGAGAGAGAACATATCATAGCGGATAAGACGATGTTGCAGGTGGCGAGAGTCACTTCGATGGTCTTTACTCCATTTTCTATTCCGTTTTTATCGTTTCTGGTGTTATTCCTGTTTTCTTATCTTCGTATCATGCCGATACAATATAAGTTGATAGTGTTGGGAATCGTTTACTGCTTCACCATACTGACACCTACTATTACAATTTTCTTGTTTCGTAAAATCAATGGGTTTGCCCGTCAGGAGTTGAGTGAACGTAAGAAGCGTTATGTACCTATTCTGCTGACCATCATCTCGTATGTGTTCTGCCTGCTGATGATGCGTAGGCTGAATATCCCGTGGTATATGACTGGTATCATTCTTGCTTCCCTGGTAGTGTCTATCATTTGCATTGCAGTAAACCTGAAATGGAAGTTGAGCGAACACATGGCAGGAATGGGTGGGGTGATCGGAGGCTTGATTTCTTTCAGTGCCTTGTTCGGTTACAATCCGGTCGGATGGCTATGCCTGTTTATTTTGATTGCCGGTATATTGGGTTCTGCACGCATTGTTCTGGGACATCACACGCTGGGTGAGGTGCTTTCCGGTTTTGCTGTCGGTCTGATATGTGCCCTTTTGGTACTTCATCCGGTGAGTAACATCTTATTTCGAGTATTTTTATTTTAAAACAGTATAAATCCTAAAAACTAATCATTATGAACTTTCCACAGAATTTGAAGTACACGAACGAACACGAATGGATTCGCGTTGACGGAGACATTGCATACGTTGGTATCACCGATTATGCACAGGAACAATTGGGCGATATTGTGTTCGTAGATATCCCGACTGTTGGTGAAACGTTGGAAGCCGGTGAAACTTTCGGAACGATTGAAGTAGTGAAAACTATTTCCGATCTTTTCCTGCCGATAGCAGGTGAGGTGCTCGAACAAAATGAAGCATTGGAAGAAAACCCGGAACTGGTTAATAAAGATCCCTATGGCGAAGGTTGGTTGATTAAAGTGAAGCCGGCGGATGTAAAAGCGGTGGAAGATCTACTGGATGCCGAAGCGTATAAAGCCGTGGTAAACGGATAGTGCAAACAGAAATATAACTAATATAAGTTGAATGTAGCTGAACCCCCTCTCTTCGTGAAAGGGCTGTGAAGAGGCTTTTAATTTTTATTCTATGACTCCAATTGTAAGTATTATCATGGGCAGCACGTCCGACCTTCCTGTTATGGAGAAGGCTGCACAGCTACTGAATGATATGCATGTACCGTTCGAAATGAACGCTCTTTCTGCTCACCGCACGCCCGAAGCTGTGGAAGAGTTTGCGAAGAATGCCCGCAACCGTGGCATTAAAGTAATTATCGCTGCTGCCGGAATGGCTGCCGCCCTTCCCGGTGTAATTGCGGCTAACACTACATTGCCGGTGATCGGAGTACCTGTAAAAGGTTCCGTGCTCGATGGTGTGGACGCACTTTATTCTATCATTCAGATGCCTCCGGGCATTCCTGTAGCAACGGTTGCCATCAACGGAGCGATGAATGCCGCTATCCTTGCCATCCAGATGCTGGCATTGAGCGATGAGAAACTGGCAGAAGCTTTTGCTGCTTACAAGGAAGGACTGAAAAAGAAAATCGTAAAAGCAAACGAAGAACTGAAAGAAGTGAAGTTTGAATATAAAACGAACTAATGGATCTATTCAATTATTTTCGAAGAGAAACCACAGAAGTAAATATTGGGGCTGTGCCGTTGGGCGGCCCCAATTCTATTCGTGTCCAGTCGATGACGAACACGTCTACGCAGGATACACAGGCTTGTGTGGAACAGGCGAAACGTATTGTTGATGCAGGTGGAGAGTATGTCCGCCTCACAACCCAGGGCATCAAAGAAGCCGAAAACTTGATGAACATTAATATCGGACTGCGTAGCCAGGGATATATGGTTCCGTTGGTTGCCGATGTGCATTTCAATCCGAAAGTGGCAGACGTGGCTGCTCAATACGCAGAAAAGGTGCGAATCAATCCGGGAAATTATGTAGATGCTGCGCGTACTTTTAAAAAACTGGAATATACAGACGAGGAGTATGCGCAGGAAATACAGAAAATCCATGACCGGTTTGTCCCGTTCCTGAATATCTGTAAAGAGAATCACACGGCTATCCGGATTGGAGTAAATCATGGCTCTCTGTCCGATCGTATCATGTCCCGTTATGGCGATACCCCCGCAGGAATGGTAGAGTCCTGCATGGAGTTTCTCCGTATCTGTGTAGAGGAAAACTTCACGGATGTGGTGATTTCCATCAAGGCTTCTAATACGGTGGTCATGGTAAAAACTGTCCGCCTGTTGGTAGACGTCATGGAAAAAGAAGGGATGGCTTTCCCATTACACCTCGGGGTGACAGAAGCCGGAGATGGAGAAGACGGACGTATCAAGTCCGCCCTTGGCATCGGTGCGCTGTTGAGTGACGGATTGGGAGATACTATTCGGGTATCTTTGAGCGAAGCTCCTGAAGCTGAAATCCCGGTGGCCCGTAAACTGGTGGATTATGTTCTGTTGAGGCAGGATCATCCTTATATCCCGGGATTGGAAGCACCGGAATTCAATTATCTGTCTCCCGAACGTCGCAAGACAAAAGCCGTCTGTAATATCGGAGGTGAACATGTACCTGTGGTTATTGCCGACCGCATGGACGGGAAGACAGAGGTAAACCCGCAATTCACACCGGACTATATTTACGCCGGAAGAACCTTGCCCGATCAACGGGAAGACGGAGTAGAATATATTCTTGATGCGGATGTATGGCAGGGAGAAGACGGAACCTGGCCTGCATTCAATCATGCACAGCTGCCTTTAATGGGAGAATGCAATGCAGAACTTAAATTCCTGTTTATGCCCTACATGGCACAAACGGATGAAGTGATAGCCTGTCTGAAACATCATCCGGAGGTAGTGATTGTTTCCCAAAGCAATCATCCGAACCGTTTGGGTGAGCACCGTGCACTGGTACATCAACTAATGACGGAAGGTTTACAAAATCCGGTTGTCTTCTTCCAGCATTATTCGGAAGATGATGCGGAGAATTTGCAGATAAAGTCCGCAGCCGATATGGGAGCCTTGATTTTTGACGGTCTTTGTGATGGCATCTTCCTGTTCAATCAGGGTAACTTGAGCCATGCCGTCGTTGATGCTACTGCTTTCGGAATCTTGCAGGCCGGACGTACCCGCACCTCCAAAACAGAATATATATCTTGTCCCGGTTGCGGCCGTACACTTTACGACTTGGAAAAGACTATTGCCCGTATCAAGGCAGCCACTTCACATTTGAAAGGGCTGAAGATCGGCATCATGGGATGCATCGTAAATGGTCCCGGTGAGATGGCAGATGCAGACTACGGCTATGTAGGAGCAGGACGGGGGAAAATCAGTCTCTATAAAGGCAAGGTGTGTGTGGAGAAAAATATTCCTGAAGAAGAAGCGGTAGAACGACTTCTGGAGTTTATCCGGACAGACCGGGAAGAAAACCGACAATGATATTATATTGGGCACGGAATACAGGTGATGGGGTACTAAGCTCATAGAAAATCTGTAATCCGTGCCTGACTAAGTACTGTTTCAGATAGTCACCTACGTTTTTTTCTCCTGGTGTTGCTGTATTTTTACCTCCGCAATTGCGCTTAAAATAGAAAAGTAGGTTCCATAATTTTTCCAAATTCTTCTATCAACAAATTTTTCCTTCTTCGACTCAAATGCCGATTGCTGAATTCGTTTTAATTCCTTTAGTTCTTCTTCCCTATTAAAAACTTTATGATCGTTTCTATTGATTTGTACCTGTTTTATTGTCAAACTGTCAGAATGGTATTTAAGTATGTGAATATCAATGCTATATCACCTGACAATAGATGCTGATAATAGGCTGATAATAAAATATATCTACTTTTACTGTCAGCCTTATTTTTATCTCTTATGATCCTTTTAATAACCTGATAAACAAAAGCTTTATGAACATGTTTCGAAGTAATGCCGCATTTTTATAACAGCTTTCCAAAGTGATATCTTTTCATTAATATACCTATATAGTTCCGCTAACACGCCAGTATAGTTCCTCTAGGGTATCAGTATTGTTCCACTAAAGCAGTAAGCATTCGGCCTCGCCCGTATTTCTCTCCAAGCTATAATAAAGTCAAAAGCCAGACGAAGCATGTCTGGCTTTTGACTTTATTTATCTTTCTTGTTTATCCTTGCCAATTAAATGGCAGTAAATCGGCGTAGTCGTTTTTCTTTTCTCTTTCATTCTCCTGTACCCTAATCAACACGTCCTGCATCCATAGTTTTGGGTTCACCTTATTTTCCCTGCAACATCCCATCAGTGAAAAGAATATTGCCGCTGCATGTGCCGCTTCATGTGAACCGGAGAAAAGAGTGTTTTTTCTGTTCAAAGTCAATGGCCTTATAGAGCGCTCCACTGGATTATTGTCAATGCAGAACTGTGCATCGTTGACATATCCGGACAGTTGTTCAAAACGTGTGTACATATAGAATATGGCCTTGGCAATAGGCGATTTCTCAACCGTATGTTCATACTCCTGCCTGCACCATTTTTCCAGTCCTTTGATAATAGGGTACGATTCTTCCCGGCGAAGCCTTACTACAGCTCCGCCTTCCAGATGTCCTATCCTGATTTTCTCCTCCACAGCATACAGTCTGCCTATTTGTTCAAGTGCATGCCTTGCTCTAGGAGGATCATTTCCTTCCGCTTCCACAAACTTGCGCCTGACGTGTGCCCAGCAGCACAGGTGCAACTTTCCGGGTAGTGTGTCGAACTCATCATATACTGCAAAGCCGTCACTCTGTACCACCCGAACCTGTCCTGCCAGCAGCGTGTCTATTCCGCTGCTGCCACGTCCCTTGTGATATTCAAAGAATGGGGTATGGAACCGGGGCAGATAGAAGTTCCACATATACCCGCGGTGAAGAGCACCGGGCCGGTCGCTTTCAAGTACGGGATGGGGCGTCTCATCGGCCATGACGTAATAGCTGTCCTTGACCAGTTCACGAAGCTCATTATAGATTGGCTCCAGACGCTGTGCGGCAGCCATCATCCAGTTACTTACGGTAGAAGGACTCAGATGGATGCCTTCACGCTCAAAGATGTCCAGTTGTCTGTACAGAGGCAGGTGGTCGTAATATTTGGCGGTAGCAATGTGTGACAGTACACTTTCCGACGCATTGCTGTGGGGATGTGCCATTACGGGCATGGGAGCAGTTATGATACGACCGTCGGCGAGCCGGTATTTAGGGCGGATGATGCGTCTCACATAGAATCGGGCGGGACTGACGGCATATTGTTCGCTCACTTCCTCTCCCAGCTTCGCCGCTCCCTCCAACGAAAGGCCTTCCGGCATGGGAATGATAATCTCTTCACGGGGAAGGGACGGGTCGATGGGCTTACGGGCGTGGGGAGTAATCTTTTTGGTGAAGCTCTTACGGAAACGGTTGTAACCATTCTCCGATTTGGCAGATTTCTCAGCTGTTTTCTGTTCTTCCGCTACCGGGTCATTGACATCGGACGGAGACTCAAAACAGATGCTCAACTGGCCGGCATCTTCGGGAAGATGGCGTTTTTCACTGGATTTACCCCATAAACGGCGTGTCAAGTCAGCCAATTTCCATCTCAGGTCGGCAATGACGGCTGTACAGGCTGAGATTTCTTCGACCTGGCGGGAATACTCCCGCAAAGAGGATTCGTATTTTCTCTGAAGTTCTGCATGTTCCTTTTCAAGGCGTTCACGTTCCTTGCGCAGCTCTTCGTACTCTTCCAAAGTAAGGGTAATGACCGGTTCTTTCACTGTATATCCACTTTTTTATTATGTGACAAAGTTATCAAAATAAAGCAGAACGGCTTGTAGGACGGGAGATTACTTTTCAACTGTTTTCCGATACTTTTTAACAGTAAGCAGCTCATTCAGGCGATTCCAGGAAATTTGAAGAAAATCCCTCTTCCGTTCGTCCTTTTTCAAGAGAAAAGAGCCGCGATTCAGACGACGGCATTCCAAACGGTATTCGTCGTCGCACCGATAAAGGATATGCAACCTGCTACGGGAGCGGTCAAGAAAAATATGGCAACTCTGCTCTGACACGCAAGAACTCGTGTGCCGGATGACCTCGCCACAAAGACCGTCAATGCCTTTATGGAAATTACAACCTTGGGGATAAAGGTAATAGGACCAGAAAGGACTGCTACGGAAAAGACCAAGGCCTAAAGGGAGAAGTAGGTCCTGAGGGGAATGGATACCAAGGCTGGAAGCCGAAACTTTATAACGACGACCACCATCAAATATGAAAAGAACCGAATCAAAATGGTTAGACTCGGAAAAAAGGCTACGTAGTTTATCACTTTCGCTAGAAAATACTAATACTGAACACATAATGGATTAAGATTGTAATGAAGACACAAAGGTAGGAAGGAAAAGAAGGGAAACAAACACGCACGTGACCGAATGCTTACCTAAAGCACCGGTATCTTTAGTTCTCCACGGCCGTGGTAACTTCTTCCCACAGCCGTGACGAATTCCTACCACGGCCGTGGGAAGATCTCGTCACGGCCGTGGGGAGTTAACAACACCGACACTTTAATGGAACAATACCTGCTTGGTAAGTGAAAGATACCGGCTATGTAGCATTCATTTAATAAGGGCGTATTCATTTTATAAAGCGTATGTGTTCCTTATGCCGATGATATTGTTACTGTAAACAATGATAGTCTTCAGTAGTTTATAACATGGATCAAGCTGGGAATTAAGTCAGAGTATATCGACACATTGGAACGAATCTTATAATCTTGCTCCAAAGGGATTAAAGAACAGGCTGACAATAGAAGTTATAATTTTTTATTGTCGGCCTATTGTCATGGCTTATTGTCAGCATGTAAACCGATGATAATCATTATACTATTTGGGAAAAGCTTTGGTTGACAATAAGAATCATCAAATTTATATGTAGATCTAATATCTGTCTTTCCAATAGTACACATCTTCACAAAAATAGAGGGGAACTCCTGGATGAATCCATTTGTTCCCCTTGCAGGTGTAGCTAGCCTCTGTTTCTTATATTTTCAAAGGCAAGTAGTAACATCTAAATGTTACGTTTTCGACTCTGTAGTCGTTCGGGGGCCGCTCCACCCGAATTGACTTGCCTTTGTGATTATTACTAATTTGTCGTTTGTATCTATTGCAAATTTATAGGCACAAAAAAAGCGGAGAGCATTTGCCTATCCGCCAGTGAGGGAGTCCAAGCCCTAACGCACAAACAGGAAACACTCCCCGCATATTGCAAGGAGCATTTATCTGTTTCATGTGCGTTGATTTTATTTGGACTTTTCACTGGCACAGAAATCAGCTAAACGCTTTTTTTCTTAAAACAAACAATACAGTCGCGCTACGACTGACTGTGCAAAGATAACAATTAATTAAGTTATGCAGTCTTTCATTCTTTATTTTTTCTCTGTACAGAGTGTTTTTGTTCTATATCTCGTAAAATCGTTTGAAATAGTCCGGTTCTCTTGCTATGACTATACCTCATAAGATTCATATCGTTTATTTTTTATATTTTTACTAAATCTCTCGGAGTTATGCGAATTATTGTTATTTTTGCCTCACATAATTTCTAAACAATAATTAAATTATTTATTCGTATGAAAAAGGCCTTATTATTATTCGCTTTAGTAGCGATAAGTGCGGTGAGTATCAATGCTCAAGACAATCTGAAATGGGGTGTGATGGCAGGTATGAATGTTAGTAAATACACCATTACAGGTTTTGATAGCAGGATAGGTTTTCACGCAGGTGTTAAAGCAGAGTTGGGATTGTCGCAGGATGCGAATGGTAGTGGTGCCTATATGGACTTCGCTGCATTGCTTACATTGAAAGGTGCTAAAATTGATGGAGGATCACTTGCGAGCATAAAATTTAATCCATACTATCTGGAAGTGCCGGTACGTGTCGGGTATAAATATGCCGTCAATGATGATTTTTCATTATTTGGTAGTGTAGGTCCTTATATGGCTGTTGGGCTGTTTGGAAAAGCAAAATTGAAAGTGGACGGTGATATTGCAGATATTGCGGAATTAGGAGGTAACTCGATGTCCGAAGATATATTTGGAGACGATGGTCTAAAACGATTCGACTTCGGTCTTGGACTAAAAGCCGGGGTTGAGTTCAGTAAGAAATATCAAGTTGCCATAAGCTATGATTTCGGACTTGTTGAGGTAATCAAAGAAGTAGGAATGAAGAACAGAAACCTGATGATCTCGTTGGGATATATGTTCTAAAACCGGTTTTGCAACTTTGTTGCATAAATCATTTGCTACCTTTGCATCAACTAAATGATGAAAGTTATGGGACATTGTAGTTGTGGCGCTCATTCATGCGCAGCAGAAAAAAAGGTTGATGCAAAGGTTTCGGTATTCCATGAATATGGGAAAGTGATATTCTCTCTCCTGCTTCTGACAAGTGGAATAATTATGAATGCTCTCGATTTAGCATTCTTCCGTGAAGGATCTGTTGCCTTGATATGGTATATCGTGGCCTATCTTCCGGTAGGAATTCCAGTGATGAAAGAAGCCTGGGAAAGTATCAGGGAAAAAGACTATTTCAGTGAGTTCACTCTAATGATTATAGCTACTTTGGGAGCTTTCTATATTGGTGAATATCCGGAAGGAGTAGCCGTGATGTTATTCTATACAGTAGGAGAACTGTTTCAGGATAAAGCGGTAGATAAAGCCAAACGTAATATTGGAGCCTTATTGGATGTAAGACCCGAGAAAGCATTAGTGCTCCGGGAAGGCAATCTTGTTATTGAAAGCCCTAAAAAGATAAAAGTCGGTGAAATCATAGAAATAAAGGCAGGCGAACGGGTGCCATTGGATGGAACTATGCAGAATGAAGTGGCTGCCTTCAATACAGCCGCATTAACAGGTGAAAGCGTTCCTCGTAATATTCGGAAAGGTGAAGAAGTACTTGCCGGAATGATTGTAACCGATAAGGTTATCCGGCTCGAGGTAACGAGACCTTTTGATAAGAGTGCACTTGCCCGAATATTGGAGCTTGTTCAGAATGCTTCCGAACGTAAGGCTCCGGCTGAATTGTTTATTCGTAAGTTTGCGCGCATTTATACACCTATTGTTATAGCGCTTGCAGTGTTAATTGTTTTGTGTCCATTTGTTTATTCACTTATTAATCCTCCATTTGTATTTGCATTTAATGATTGGCTATACAGAGCTTTGGTCTTTCTGGTGATTTCGTGTCCCTGTGCGTTGGTGGTTAGTATTCCGTTGGGCTACTTTGGGGGAATTGGAGCGGCATCCCGGTTGGGAATTTTATTCAAGGGTGGTAATTATCTGGATGCTATCACTAAGATCAATACAGTGGTATTCGATAAAACTGGAACCCTGACAAAAGGAACCTTTGAAGTACAGGCCTGTAAAAGTGCAGGCGAGGTTTCGGAAGAAGAATTAGTGAAACTGGTTGCTTCGGTAGAAAGTGATAGTACTCATCCGATTGCCAAGGCTGTTGTGAATTATGCGAAAGAACAAAACATTGAATGTGTAGCTGTTACCGGTACAAAAGAATTTGCCGGCTATGGTTTGGAAGCAACGATAGACGGGGCTATGGTTCTGGTCGGTAATTGCCGGTTACTGTCTAAGTTTGATATATCCTATCCAAAAGAACTGCTGGAAATAACGGATACCATCGTGGTCTGTGCTGTTGGAAACCGTTATGCAGGTTATCTGCTGCTGGCTGATGCCCTGAAAGAGGACGCAAAGGTAGCTATTGACAATTTAAAAGCTTTAAATATTGAAAACATCCAGATACTATCCGGTGATAAACAGAGTATTGTTACTAACTTTGCAGAAAAGCTCGGTATATCGAAAGCTTATGGTGACCTGTTGCCGGAAGGAAAAGTGAATCATCTGGAAGAGCTGCGGCAGGATGAGGCAAACCGGATCGCATTTGTCGGTGATGGAATGAACGATGCACCGGTGCTCGCTCTAAGTCATGTTGGCATTGCTATGGGAGGACTGGGTAGTGATGCGGCTATTGAAACAGCCGATGTCGTGATACAGACAGACCAGCCGTCGAAGGTAGCCGAAGCTATCAAAGTAGGAAAACTGACACGAAGAATTATTTGGCAGAATGTATCACTGGCATTTGGAGTGAAATTACTTGTATTGATTTTGGGAGCCGGTGGAATTGCTACTCTTTGGGAAGCTGTCTTTGCAGATGTGGGTGTTGCGCTACTTGCCATTATGAATGCTGTCAGAATACAGAAAATGATAAAATAGGAGAAAGATGGAAGAAGATATTTATTTGGATAAGTTGGATAGAAGAGGTATCAAGCCAACTGCCATAAGGCTTCTGGTGATAAAAGCGATGATGCAGGCAGAGCGTGCGGTGTCATTGCTCGATTTGGAAACACTGCTCGATACAGTCGATAAATCGACTATATCCCGTACCATCGCTCTCTTCTTGTCTCATCACCTCATACATAGCATAGACGATGGGAGCGGCTCGTTGAAGTATGCCGTTTGCGACAACTCCTGCAATTGTGTGGTACAGGATTTACATTCGCATTTTTATTGTGAGAAATGTCATCGTACATTCTGCCTGGAAGGTACACATATCCCGGTGATTGATTTGCCTAAAGGATTTACTTTGCATAGTATAAACTATGTACTAAAAGGAGTTTGTTCCGAATGTACTTCTCAAAAATGACAGATATTTTATAAACTTCGATGCGCAGTTTTATTCCATTCACTAATTTGGATAGGATAATCACTATATTTCGCACTTTGAGTACCTGTAACTTCAGTTTAGGTACTTTCCCCATTTTGTCTATTTTTTTAATTGACGAATTATCCCCAACTTTGCATAGTCATTTGAATTGGAGTCTTGAAAGATTTATAGACTAAGTGGGGGGTATATGTGATATGTAAGTAATTGGAATAAAAGCCGAAAAAGAGATGTATTTTCTCTTTTTCGGCTTTTTGCTAATATTGTTTGATTAGTCAATATTGGGATTCAATGCGTGCCAGTCTTTAATAGCTGGGATGATCCCCATTTCAATCACTTCATCACGAAGTTTGCATAAATGCTCGTAGCTTTTTTCCAATTCTTCCTGTTCGGCAGGAGTTCCGGCTACTTCTTTATAAGTGACGCCGTCTTTAGTTATTGAAGTTTCCATCGCCATCATGATATGGTCGAACTTACTGTTAGAAACATACGTTCCGGCAGGCCAGCGGAAAGGTTGTCCACCCATAGCAGCGGCAATCATTTCGATAGAAAGATAAGCCGGGCTTTGGAAAGAAGAACGACCGCGCAGGTCGATAATATGCTTACCACCCTGGATGACACGTACTTTCAGTGCTTCCCAATCTGCCAATGGAAGACGGGTAGTGCCGATGAAATCGGTCAAAGGCTCTCCTTTTATTTTGGTTGTAGATGCGAATACAGCCATTTGTTCGCCATGACCACCATACGTACGGCAATTCTGAATGTCGGAAGCCGGGATATGGAAGAATTTCACCAGTTCGTTTTGCAGACGGGTGCTGTCCAAGGCAGCCAGTGTAGAAACTTGAGAGGGTTTCAAACCTGAATACAACAAAGTAATCAATCCGGTGATGTCTGCAGGATTAAAGATCACAACGATATGTTTTACGTTTGGGCAATATTGATGAACATCTTTACCGAATTGAGCGGCAATTTCTGCATTTCCCTTCAGCAAATCTTCACGGGTCATACCTGCTTTACGGGCAGCTCCACCGGAAGAGACAATGTAAGAAGCTCCTGTCAGCGCTTCTTTGATATCGGAAGTAAATGTAAGGTTGACACCTTCAAAACCGCAGTGATACAATTCTTCAGCTACTCCTTCCAGAGCCGGGGCAAATGGATCATACAGGCAAATATTCGGAGTGAGTCTCATCATCATGGCTGTTTGTGCCATATTGGAGCCGATCATTCCGGCAGCTCCTACAATCGTAAGTTTCTCGTTGGTTAGAAATTCCATAAGTTTATATGTTTAAAGGTGAATAATTTACTTTTTCTTTTTGTCGCTACAAAGTTAACATATTAGAAAGCAGATTGTTCATTGCAAATAGTTTTGCCCGATAACGAAAAGTTATGGCTGACTGTTTGAGAGATCTATTCAAAATAGATTATCTTTGTGTCTTATTACAATAAATAGATAAGAATATGAGCATCGAATTAGGAAAGTTCAATCAGCTTGAAGTCGTGAAAGAAGTAGATTTCGGCGTATATCTCGATGGTGGGGAAGAAGGTGAGATTTTGTTGCCTACCCGCTATGTGCCCGAAGACTGTAAGATAGGAGATTTTTTGAACGTGTTTCTTTATCTGGATATGGATGAAAGACTGATTGCTACGACGCTGACTCCGTTGGTGCAGGTAGGTCAGTTTGCCTGTCTGGAAGTCTCCTGGGTGAATCAATACGGAGCTTTCCTGAACTGGGGATTGATGAAAGACCTGTTCGTTCCGTTCAGTGAGCAGAAGATGAAAATGCAGGTTGGGCGGAAATATGTGGTCCATGCGCATTTGGATGAAGAGAGTTATCGTATTGTGGCTTCAGCAAAGGTGGAACGTTATCTGTCGAAAGAAAAGCCGGAATATACTCCGGAAGCAGAAGTGAATATCCTTATCTGGCAGAAGACGGATTTGGGCTTTAAAGCGATTATAGATAATAAGTATAGCGGTTTGCTGTATGAAAATGAAATATTCTGTCCGTTGGAAACAGGAATGGAGATGAAAGCTTTTGTGAAACAGGTGCGTGAAGATGGTAAGGTAGACCTGATTCTTCAGAAACCCGGTTTTGAAAAGATTGACGATTTTTCGAAAACGCTGCTCGACTATATCAAAGCGCATGGAGGACGGATCAACTTGAATGATAAAAGTCCTGCGGAAGATATTTATGACACGTTTGGTGTTAGCAAGAAAACCTTTAAGAAAGGAGTGGGCGACTTGTATAAGAAACGTCTGATTACCTTGCATGAGGATGGCATTGCTTTGGCGGATTCCTAAACAGAATAGGGATTTCCCTACATACGAATAGAGAGAATCATTGGGGTGGGGAGTTTCCTCACCCTATTTTTGTGCTATCAGATTAAAGATATAAATAATAAAAACTAGATAAGCTATGCGTAAGATTATAATAAGTTTCTGCATCCTGTTCGCTGCCCTCTCCTTACAAGCGCAGTCTGTTAACGGAATCCGTATCGATGGCGGGAATACTCCGATTCTTGTTTACTTGGGAGGGAACCAGATATGTTTACCTACTACTACCTGCTTTATAGCCAATTTAAATCCCGGACATTATACTGTTGAAGTGTTTGCCACCCGCTTTACCCGTGCGGGAGAGCGAGTATGGAAAGGAGAAAAATTATATAAAGATCTCGTTTATTTTGATGGGAGAGGAGTGACAGAAATATGGGTAGACGGACGTGATAACATGCGCCCGGAAAGACCCGGCCGTCCCGAACAGGGAGAACATCGTCCGGGATATGGTTACAACAGGGTGATGAACGATCAGCTCTTCCAAACGTTTTATAAAGAGATGAAGAATGAGCCTTTTAAAGATGACCGTATGAAGTTGCTCAATGCTGCATTGGCTGGTTCTGATTTCACATCTGCCCAATGTCTCCAACTGACCAAACTATATACATTCGATGATGACCGGATGGAGATTATGAAGATCATGTATCCCCAGATTGTAGATAAGGAAGCTTTCTTTACGGTGATTAATACCCTGACATTTAGCTCCAGCAAGGAAAAGATGAAGGATTTTATCATAGGGTACGGTAAACGTTGATACTATTAACTAAAAACGATATGGTTATGAAAAAGATACATATTATGCTGTGTTTGGCGTTGGGAATATTGGTCAGTGGCTGTTTTACCAGCTATGTATCTACCAAACAGATGATGGGTATATATCAGGGAATGACTCAATCTCAGGTAGAGTCCGTTTTAGGAAAACCTGATTTCCGGCGTTTTGACGGTGATATGGAAGAATGGGAATTCCATCGTGATAACGGTACGCCTGTACTTACTTCGGAACCTGTGACGATAATCGTTCAGTTTGTAAATAGAGAGGTGGTTAGTATGGATACGTTCAAAGGTTATGGCAGACCTGCACCAATGCATTCCGTTGTAGTACCGCCTGCTGTGAACACTACCGTTGAAGTCTTTCCTAATCATGAACAGGTGGAAGAAGCTCGTTTGATGACTGATCCGGAGTTTGATGAATTTATCAATAAGCTTAAAATAACGGTTATGAATGAAGACCAGAAGAAGCTTGTCGATCGGATGTTGAGAACGTATGATGTCACTTCAAATCAATGTGTGAAAATAGTGAAGGAGATTTCTTATACTCCTGACCAGGTGGAGATGATGAAGAAGCTGTATCCTTATGTAAGGGATAAAAGAAATTTTAATAAGGTGATCGATATTTTATTTTCTAATGCATATAAAGATGAGATGCGTAAGTTTATTGAGGAATATCATCAGAATAATAAATGATAGGAGATTGAATTATGAAACGAATACTGTTTTTACTCTTTGCTGTCGGTCTGACTGCTAATATGACCGTAATGGCTGGAATGAGCACTAGCAAGGTACGTAAGGAGACGCGTTTTCTTACCGATAAGATGGCATATGAATTGAGCTTGAGTACACAGCAATATAATGATGCGTATGAAATTAATTACGACTTTATTTATTCTGTCCGTAATATCATGGATTACGTAGCACGTGGTTACGAATGGGCATTGGATGATTATTATGAAGCGTTGGATATCCGTAACGACGATCTTCGCTGGGTATTGAGTGATGCACAGTATCGCCGGTTCCTCGGTGCCGAGTATTTCTATCGGCCAATCTATGTAACCGGAGGGAAATGGAGTTTCAGGGTTTATGTTAATTACCCGAATCGTAGTTTGTTTTATTTTGGTGTGCCTTACCATTACCGTACTTATTGTGGAGCACATTATCGTCCACACTTTCACCATGTGAGTTATTATCGGGGCAGATATACTAATTTCAACCATTATTCTGCACCGCATCGGGTGAGAGATCAGCGAGTATTCCACTCTTATCGTCGTTCGGATTTCGGTTCTGTCCGGTTCCGTCCGAATACTTCCACTCGTCCGCATAATGCACCGACACGTCCGGGTAATTCTTCCCGTCCGGGTTCATCGACAACGCGTCCTGGTACGTCTCGCCCAAGTACCTCTACTCGTCCTGATACTTCTACTCGTCCCGGAACGACAACAAGACCTGGTACGTCAACACGTCCCCGTCCGGAATCTGGAGGAGATCGGCCTTCGACTTCTGTCAGACCATCTACACCGTCCGGAAGTGGAAGACCTGGTAACAATGTTGCTCCTGATAAAAATGGGAATACGAATAGAGTAGAAAGTGATCGTAATTCTGGTCGTCGTCCGGAAACAGGTTCCGGTTCTTCAAGCTCTAATCGCAGACCAACAAGCGGAAGTTCAACTGGTTCCAGTTCCTCCAATCGTGAAAGTGGAAAAACAAGTAGCAGTTCGAGAGAAAGTTCAAGTAAACGAAACGATAGTGGTTCCTATAATAGAAATAACAGTTCCGAGAGAAATAATAGCTCTTCCGGTTCCAGTCGCGGTAGTTCCAGTCGTAGTAGTTCCAGTCGCAGTGATTCTGGTCGCAGTAGCGGTAGTACTACCAGTCGTAGCAGCAGTACCACTTCTAACCGGAGTAGCGGTAGCTCGAGCTCTACTCGAAGCGGCGGTAGCTCTACCCGGAGCAATGTTTCTAGTGGACAAACAGAAAGACGCTCTTCTTCCGGAAGTACGAGAAGCAATAGCACTCAAAGCTCTTCCCGTTCCTCTGAAAGAAACAGCAGCAGTTCAAGAAGATAACCTATTCCTTTATTATTTATATCAATCTCATTACTCCTCAGCGGCAGGAGAACTAGACTCCGGGTTTTCACCGGCTAGACTATTCCGGGCAGCGCCCGTAACTTGGATATCGGGGCGGATACTATCCGCCTCGATTTCACTTATTACTCCTTTCTGTGCAAGCCGCTTGGCTATCAACTTATAATAGCCTTCCATATTCTCCTTTAACTGTCCGCCTTCAGCAAAAGAGCTGCGGAAATGCTTGGGCTTCGGGATAATGGAAGCCAGGAAAATACTTTCTTCCGTGTTCAGTTGTGAAGGGCGTTTATTGAAATAATAAGCAGAAGCTTCCTGAATACCATAAACGAGCGGTCCCCATTCAACAATGTTCAGATATACTTCGTACATGCGTTCTTTAGAAGTTAATCTTTCATTTTCTATTAGCCATACAATCAATGCCTCTTCCAATTTACGTGCAAAGTTCTTATTACGGTTCAGGAATACATTCTTTACGAGTTGCATGGTGATCGTGCTTCCTCCACGTGCAAAGCGTTTCACTTGCAGGTCGTAAATCAATGCTTCCCGTAGGGCGTCGGGCAGGAAACCGCGATGGTAAAAGAATGCTCCGTCTTCACTTTGCATAACGGACATTCTTAGGATGGGTGAAATGCTATCCAATGGTGTAAAGTGTTTGCACGAGGGACCAATAGGAAAAGTCCGCACCGGTATTCCATTCTCATAAGCTGTATAAATGAACTCGCCGGACATTTTGGAGAGTGAAGTGGCTCCATAGCTTGTGATGCGGAAGTCTTTCTCTTTCAGCTCGGATTCCAGTTTGAGACTATCTAGTTGTGCAAAATCAATATCTAATAGAAAATGATAGGCCAACTCGCCACTTGTTTTTATGCCTTCCAGATTGCTGAATAATCCTTTGGGGAGAGAGCTGAACAGATCATCTGCCGGAAACCAGGATTTGTTGACCGCAGCAGTGAAATGCCAGTTTCCTTTCTCTTTCTCGGCTCGCAAATAAGGATGAAACTGGAGTTTGTTGAAATCAACGATGGTCGTGCTATCCAGTTCGAGTGAGTGCCCGCTAATGTTCATCTCGTAACAGAGTTGTCCACGATCGAGATGAATTACTTCAGGAGAGAGGGCTTTATGAAATACGTCAAGTCCGTTCACTCTCGCTTTTCCTTTGAGGAGCAGTTGATTGGATGCACGCTTATCTTTAGTCATATTATAAGATAGGGTGTCGAAAGTGACTTCTGCTCCAAAACGGCGGGTAATATAAGGTAGTGAGATTTTTCTTTTTTCCGGGGCAAAGACAGATGCTTTTAATGTATAGTCTCTTCTGTTTAGTTCGCCGGTGGCTTCCCATAGTTGTTGAGGCAGTGTATCTTCTTTTATCTGAATGGTTGATTGGAAATGATTGTTCTCAATAATAAAAGAAGGAATGTTGACTGCAACGAAATTACTATCTTTACGTTCGGTTATATTGATTTGCCTGAGTTGCCCGTTTTCAGGCAGGAAACCGTAAATGAGGTTTAATATCCGGTCAATACGGTTGGCATAGTCACTTTCTATGACAGGTTGGGGTTCTGCTTCTTGTTGCCGTTTAAAGAACAGGAAATCGTAGTTAGCTATGCTATCATACTTGATGAAGTTGATTGCCAGGCCATTCATAAGCACATTCCGTACTTCGATTTCTCCTTTTAGCAATTCCCAAAAACTTAGTTTTACATTGACGGATTGTAATGTCAGGAGGGTATCGCGTTGGTTGGGAACAATATAAAGTCCTTGTAAAGCCACTTCATTGCAGCCTTTCATTCGTAACTCCTGATAATGAATTTGTAGACCGTATGTTTGTTCGGCACGTGTAGTTCGTTTGTCAACGATATGGCATAAAATGACATTGCGGAATGCAAAGAGACAAATAAGGCCGGTAAGCAAGATACCGATAGCCGATAGAATGATAATTCTTTTTTTGTTGGACGTTTCCATCTTCTTTTTCTTGATATGATAATCGCTGCAAAGGTAGATAATAATTCGGGCAACAAGCGGAGTATTTTCCCATTTTTAGAGTTATATTCATCAGTAGAAAGAAGAAAATGCGAAAAAATGGTTAGTTGTTCGCTTTTAAGCGTACAACTGTTCGTTTTCGTACACCGTTCTGTTTTGTGATTTCCTTGATTATTAGCTAGTTATCGTTTTGGCACGCTCGTTGTATCTCTATAGTCGCAAGCGGACAACGAAGAAAAATGAAAAAAACTTCAGAAGGTTGCAACCGTTTGAGACGCTTGATCCGTCTAATAAACAGAAGAACAAAAACAGAATGTTGAACAAATAAAAAATATACAATTATGAAGACTACAGTATTATTCAGAATGATCGTTTTAGTTGCTATGGTATTTGCAGGAATCGCTAATACAACAGTGAAGGCACAGGGTAATAACTTCATTACTAATGAAGAAAAAGTAGATGATCTTGTAGTATCGAAAGTGATTTACAGACTCGATGGTTCTCTCTATCGCCACATGAAATATGATTTTACCTATGACGATCAGAAGAGAATGTCCTCCAAAGAAGCTTTCAAATGGGATGCTTCTACTGAAAAATGGATACCGTACTTTAAAATTGATTATACTTATTCATCTAATGAAATCACTTTGGTATATGCACGCTGGAATGACTCTCACAGAGCTTACGACGCATCTGTTGAAAAGAGCGTTTATGAACTGAACGACGCTAATATGCCGGTTGCTTATATGAACTATAAGTGGAATGATAAATGGATTGAAGAATCCGCTGCTAGCTGGGCTATGAATGTATCTACTCCGGCAACTAATGAAGTAACTCTGCTGACTGCCAGCAGATAAAAATAAATCGGAGTTGTGAAACTCCTTCTCTCTCTTTTAATTTAACTACATTAAAAACGGTGGATTTCCTTATGGGATAATCCACCGTTCTGTTTTTCTAATGAACAGTTACGATTAGCTTTTGTAACTCTTCAATATCTATTTAACGAGTGGTAGATATTCTCCATAACCTTCCTCTTTCATTTTATCTTTCGGGATAAAACGAAGTGAAGCGCTATTGATGCAATAGCGTAATCCACCTTTCTCTTTCGGCCCATCTGTGAATACGTGTCCCAAATGAGCATCTCCGGTTTTACTGCGTACTTCCGTACGTATCATGCCGTGCGAAGTATCTTTCTTTTCTGCGATTAGATCTTTTTGAATCGGTTGGGAAAAGCTTGGCCACCCGCAACCTGAATCAAACTTGTCGGTAGAGACAAACAGAGGTTCTCCGGTAGTAATATCCACATAAATGCCGGGACGATGCTCATTCCAGTATTTATTGTGGAAAGCAGGTTCAGTGGCATTCTTTTGGGTTACGGCATATTGTTCCGCCGACAATTCCTTACGAAGGGTTGCATCATCCGCTTTTTGATACGCTTTAGCTTTCGGCGCATTCGCTTTGCGTGCCATTTCGAATAAAGCGGGATTGATATGGCAGTATCCACCCGGATTTTTATCCAGATAGTCCTGGTGGTAAGTCTCTGCCGGATAGAAATTTGTCAATGGCTTTACTTCTAGGACGATAGGAGTTTTATATTGCGCGGATAATAGTTGAATCGCCTGCTTGATGACAGGGAGATCTTCTTTATCTACATAATAAATTCCGGTTCTATACTGCGTTCCCCGGTCATTACCTTGCTGGTTGAGGCTGGTAGGATCGATTGTCTTGAAATATAGATCGAGCAGTAAATTCAAATCTACCGTTTTCGGATCATAAACCACCTTTACTGTTTCGGCAGCATTGGTTTTTCCTGAACAGACCTGTTCATAACTCGGATTGGCAACATTACTGTTGGCATACCCTACCTGAGTATTTTCTACTCCTCGAATTTGTTTCAGGAAATGTTCTGTCCCCCAGAAACATCCTCCCGCAAAATAGATTTCTGCTTGATTCTTCATTGGTTTAGCAACTCCTAAAAATGTATTACTAATCATTACAATCACTAGGACGATAAAATACTTCATATCCGTTAGTTCTTTCTATAATAACGAATGAACCAACGGATATGTTTTAAGGAACTACTATACTAAACTCAACTTTATTTTTTTTCATTCAATGACCTGTCCTTTGTAGAAATCCAGAATTTTAGTCCGGAACAGGTAGTCATATTTTGCCTGCAACTTATCCGAAAGAGCTTTCGTCAGATTAAGTTTGGCTTCATTGTATTCCACAAAGGTAGCCTTGCCGTTATTGAACTTCTCACTCATCAGGCGGAAAGATTCTTCGTTGGCTTTTACTGCCACTTCACTGGAGTTGTATTTACTTTCTGCTGCCAGAGCATTGTACCAGGCTTGCTGAATTTCTTTATAGAGTATTTTTTTACTGTTATCCAACTTCAAGGATAAATCTATTTGTTGCAAACGAGCGGTGCGTACCCGGTTTCTTGTGGCAAAACGATTGAAGATTGGCACGCTCAAATTAAATCCTATATATTTATTCAGATTGTTTTTCATCTGACTGCCGAAGCTGCTCTCTGATCTTCCGCTAACCGTATAATAATTACTTCCCAGACCGGCACTGAAAGAGAGTTGTGGATAAAACGCACTTTGGGCAATACGAATACTATTAAGACTACCTTGTAAACGATATTCTGCAGCCTTAATGCTTGGTTTGTAAGTAAGCGCCTGTGTATATATGTCATCCGGCGGAGTGAGAGATTCGAACTCTAATTCTTCCTTAGGGCTTTCGAGTACAAATCCTTCAGGCGTGGGTAATTCCAAGAGTTGGGTGAGATCCAGTAAGGACAGTTTGTACGTATTGTCTGATTGTACAGCAGTCATTTCATCCTGTGCAACACGGGCTTGTGCTTCGGCCACTTCAGAAGAGGATGCCTTACCCACTCCCTGAAGACCTTGAATACGTTTTAACTGGTCTTTGCTTAAATCGACCTGATTATGAGCAATCTTACTTAATTCTTGATTGAATAAAACCTGTAAATAAGCCGAAGTGACATTGATTGCAATATCCTCTCTGGCTTTATTCAAATCTTCTATAGCAGCTTTTAAATCCAGTTTGGCAAGTGAATATTGGTTGGACAATTGCAAACCGGTAAATATAGGTACGTTTGTTCCCAAGCTGAAACTGGTATTGGCGCTGTTGATGTCACTATACGAGTTGTCTATCGGAGAAGCAGTACGGCCCCAACTCCAGTTTTGGCTGGCACTACCGCTCAAATTCGGAAGGCGTGCCCATTTAGTAGTGTTTACACTCACTTTGCCTGCTTCGACATTATTGGCCGATTGACGGATTTCTATATTATGCTCAATGGCATAGTCGATACATTGCCGCAGCGTCCACGCTTGCGAAGAGTTGTTCTGTGCCTGGATGGAGGTGATTCCGACTCCGGCAAGCAGAAGGGCTGATATGGTTTTACGAATTATTTTCATCGGATTCAATTATTTATCTTTTTTCTCTGCACCACGTATTTTGTCCTGAATGGTTACCCCTTTCTTGATTTCTATCTTGATTCCATCACTCATACCGGCAGTCACCTGTGTACGTTGGAACTTTTGTTCGGGCACTGAATCTGTCATGATGTACACAAATGTAGAGTCACCACTAAATTCAACAGTGCTTTCGGGCACTGCCAATACCTGATTGGCTTTTTGTAATACGATTTCCGCATTAGCCGAATATCCGGAACGAATCTGAACAGAATCCGGAATGGTAATCGCAGCCTTGATTTCAAACTGGTTGGCTCCATTGGTTTCCACCCCTTTCGGAGAGATATATTCCAGAATGGCATTGAAAGTCAGATTTTGTAAAGCTCCGATGGTCAGCTTGATTGGCATTTGTTCGTGGATACGTCCCACTTCTGTTTCATCAATATTACCGCGGAAAATCATATCGTTCATGTTGGCTACCGTAGCAATCGTGGTTCCATCATTGAACGTATTACTCATAATCACCGAATTACCAGCTTTTACAGGTACGTCCAGGATTAACCCGTCAATGGTAGAGCGAATCATCGTGCTACTGAAAGAGGCACTGTTTTTGGTAATTCCTTCTTTTACGATTTCCAGATTGTCTTTGGCCGTCTGTCTCTCTTCGCGAGCCTGTTTCAAAGCCACTTCACTTTTCTCGTATTCCTCCCGGCTAATTAACTGACCGTCATACAACTTCTTCACACGGGCGAAATCCGTTTCTGCCTGGGTTGCATTAATTTCTGCCAGGCGCACACGGCTTTCTGCAGAATTCAGTTGTCCGAGTTCAGGGATTACTTTTACTTTGGCAATAACTTCCCCTTTTCTTACAGCTTGTCCGGCTTCTTTATATACTTCGTCGATAATACCCGAAATTTGCGGTTTGATTAAAATTTCGTCTCTCGGTTCCACCTTTCCGGTAGCTACTGTAGTTTTTTGGAGGTCAGTCATTTCCGGTCTAACTGTTTCGTAAGTGATTACCTTAGGCTTGGATTTCTGATAAAGGAATACGAATGTTCCGACAAGAATGATAGCAATGACTACCAATAATGTGATTTTCAGATACTTTTTCATGATTTTATTTATAATTTTATTATTTACGATTGATGATTGAAACTAAACTCCTCACATATCCAGATAACTGTTCCACTTCCTTATTCATCCCGAATCGCCTCAATCGGTTTGATAGCCATGGCCCGGTAAGCAGGTGCCAGACCTGCCAACATTCCCAGTGCGATTAGAAGGGCACAAGTACCGATTGCCAGTCCGAAAGTAACTTGAAAACGGGTGTCCCCTCCGTCAGCGTTGGCTCCCATCTCTACAAGTTGCAACACCATGACGGCAAAGGATATTCCACACATTCCTGCAATGGTGGTAAGTACCATACTCTCTGATAGAATTTGTTGCAGAATATCTTTCGGTCGTGCACCGATCGCCCGGCGGATACCGATTTCTGTGGTACGTTCTTTAACGGTCACCATCATAATATTGGATACTCCGATGGCACCTGCCAGCAAAGTTCCCAATCCTACCATCCAAACAAGTATGTTGATACCGGTAAACAGGTTATCGACCATAGAGAACATAGCTTCGGCATTCAGGCACATAACAGCCTGTTTGTCATCCGGGGAGATATAATGTGCGGCTTTAATGACCTGTTCCATTTTGGGTTGTATTTCAGACACTTTGACTCCATGCTTCGCAGTGAAACAGATCACATCAATTCGTCCTCCCAGATTATATGTTTGCTGCATCGTAGTAAAAGGAAGAGTGACGGCCTCCGAAGCCCGTCCCTGTATATTCATGTCCCCTTCGGAAGAAGACATGCCAATCACTTGATAATAAATGCCATCTACTCTTACATATTTGCCACACGGGTCTTCTCCCGGTTTGAAAAGACTTTCATAAATTCGTTTTCCGATGACACATACTTTGCGTGCTTCCTTTATATCCACCTCATTGATGAACCTGCCGTATGCCATTTCCTGTGATTCAATGTGGAGATAATCCGGATACAATCCTTTCACGCTACAATCATATTTCTTATCTTCGTATACGGCTTTGGAACCCCAACGGGCTACGGACGGAGTAATGATCTCCACCTCTTTCACTTGGGAGCGAAGACGGTCGATGTCGGTAGATTCCAGATTCCACCATCTTCCTTTGCGGAAACCTTTGTAAGGCTCGCCCGTTCTTTGCGAGACAAGGAAACCGGAATTGGTGGCAAATCCTTCAAAGTTTTTTTTCATCATGTCCTCCAATCCTTGCCCGCCGCCGATAAGGGCTACGAGCATAAAGATTCCCCAGAAAACACCGAATGCAGTCAGCAGGCTTCTCGTTTTATTTCTTGTAATGGTAATGAGGATTTCCTCACAGGTATCCATGTCTATTCTCATAGTCTTAATCTGCTCTAAGTGCTTCGATCGGTCGGATGCTAACTGCTTTTCGGGCAGGGAATAATCCGGCTAACGTACCAGCTATTATTAATGTGAGTGTAGCCTGTATGGCGATTCTTATATCTACTGTCGGATTCAGGAAAACGGTTTCCGTCCACATTCCGGTGTCCATGGTCTGATTGCCGAAAGCGCTGTTCATCCATTCGGTCACTCCGATACCGGCTACCATGCCGATATATCCGAATATGGTGGTGATGGTGACACTCTCTACAATAATCAACCAGAGAATGGAAAGCGGTTTGGCTCCCAAAGCCTTACGAATACCAAACTCGCGAGTACGTTCTTTGACGGTAATCAGCATGATGTTGGAAACTCCAACGATTCCGCTAAGTAACGTAAAGATGCCGATTACCCAGATGGCGATACGCAGCATGCCCGAACCTTTTTGCTGTTGCAGATAGTTGGTAAACCGGTTCCATATCCAGATAGCACTGTGGTCCGTTGGGTCAAACCGATGGTTGGCTCCCAATACTTTACGGTAATGGGCTTCAAAAGCCTCATTGGCCTCTACTGTTTCCAGATTTTTGGTAGTCATGACCAGGTTATTCAGTTTGTCTCCTTTATTATAAATCGTTTGTAGAGTGGTAAAAGGAATGTAGGCATCGCTGTCTCCGCTATCTCCTTTATCATTATAAAGACCTACTACCTGATAAACCACATTTCCGGCATTGACAAACTGTCCGATTGGCTCGGTATGAGTCTTGTTAAAAAGGATTTCTGCTGTTTTCTTATGGAGTACAATTACTTTCCGGCGTTCCTTGATATCGATTTCATTGATAAAACGTCCTTCGAAAAGTTTCACGACTTCTACCTCTGTATGATTGGGATATACGCCGGAAAGGTTCAGGCTGACGTATTCTTGCCCGAAACTAAGATTAACGTCTCCCTGCCACACGGTTGCTCCGGCCTTGATGACATGATTCGGGAAATAATGACTGGTAGCATCCATGTCTTTATTGTCCAGTTGCACCCGTCTTCCTTCTTTCAGACCGTCGTATGATTTACTGGTCCATCCCGGAAAAATCTTGATGGAGTTCATGGCACGTTCGGAAGCCGATTGCTCGAATGCGTGGATCAGTCCGTTGCCTGCACCTAGTAGGACGATAAGCATAAAGATTCCCCATGCCACGGCAAATCCTGTGAGAAAAGTCCTTAGCTTGTTGCGTTTGATGGTACTATATATTTCTTGCCAGATGTCAATCATGATAATGTTTGTATAGTGGTGGATTTTAGATTATTTCATGATACCGTCTTTTCCGAAAGGAGAAGCGTCATGGTCGATATTATCTTCAATACGTTCGATGATTCCATCTTTGATATGTATAATCTTGTCTGTCTGGTTGGCGACTCCACTTTCGTGGGTGACAACGACAATCGTCATTCCCAGTTTATGAAGATCTTTCAGAATCTGCATCACTTCCACAGAAGTTTTGCTATCTAAAGCTCCTGTTGGTTCATCTGCCAGAATGATTTGTGGTTGGGTGATTAAAGCTCGTGCAATGGCTACACGTTGTTTCTGACCGCCACTCATTTCGTTCGGCATGTGATGTGCCCAGTCTTTTAAACCCAGGCGGTCGAGATATTCCAAGGCAAGCGCATTTCGTTTTTTGCGACTTATACCCTGGTAAAATAAAGGAAGTGCTACATTCTCTACGGCATCTTTAAAGGAAATCAGATTGAATGACTGGAAAATAAATCCGATCATACGGTTCCGGTATTCGGCAGCTTTGGTTTCGCTCAAGTTCTTGATAAGTACGTTGTTCAAGTAATAATCTCCGGTATCGTAGTTGTCGAGGATTCCCAATATGTTGAGTAAAGTTGATTTCCCAGACCCGGATGCTCCCATGATAGAAACAAATTCTCCCTGTTCAATGTTGAGATTGATACCTTTAAGTACATGGAGAGGCGCTCCGTTGTTGTAGGTCTTGTTGATATTCGTTAGTTGTATCACAATTTTCTTTATTTAGTTTCTGTTTTCTGATAATTTTCTACTATTAGACGTGCGAAAGATACGAAAAGTTGCAAACAGGTTGAACTTTTTTCAAAAAACATTTTGTAGACTCAATCTTCTTTACGTAATTTGTGTGCAGTAAACTTAATGATTAACTAACCCTTTTAAATAAAAGTATCATGAATTCAAACATGGAAAAACCCTACGTAGTAGGTATTGACATAGGCGGAACGAATACCGTCTTTGGAATTGTAGACGCACGCGGAACTATTATTGCCAGCAGTTCAATCAAAACATCTGGTTACCCTACAGTAGAAGAATACGCTGATGAAGTGTGTAAAAGTCTGCTTCCATTGATTATTGCTAATGGTGGTGTTGATAAAATCAGAGGTATTGGTATCGGTGCTCCGAATGGCAACTACTACACGGGAACGATTGAATTTGCTCCGAACCTGCCTTGGAAGGGAATTCTTCCGTTGGCTGCCATGTTTGAAGAAAGACTGGGTATCCCCACTGCTTTGACAAACGACGCAAACGCTGCTGCTATCGGTGAAATGACTTACGGTGCTGCCCGTGGTATGAAAGACTTTATCATGATTACACTGGGTACTGGTGTGGGTAGCGGTATCGTTATCAACGGTCAGATGGTGTATGGTCATGACGGTTTTGCAGGTGAATTGGGACACGTTATCGCCCGTCGCGATGGTCGTCTTTGCGGTTGTGGCCGTAAGGGATGTCTGGAAACTTACTGTTCGGCTACCGGTGTAGCTCGCACAGCCCGTGAATTCCTTGCTGCCCGTACGGATGCTAGCTTGCTTCGTAACATTCCTGCAGAAAACATCACTTCAAAAGATGTGTATGATGCAGCTGTACAAGGTGATAAACTGGCACAGGAAATCTTTAACTTTACAGGTAACATCTTGGGTGAAGCACTGGCAGATGCTATTGCATTCTCCAGCCCTGAAGCAATTGTATTGTTTGGTGGTTTGGCTAAGTCCGGTGACTATATCATGAAACCAATTCAGAAATCAATTGATGATAATATCCTGAATATCTATAAAGGCAAGACTAAACTGCTCGTTTCCGAATTGAAGGATTCTGATGCTGCTGTACTGGGCGCCAGTGCATTGGCTTGGGAACTGAAAGATTTGAAAGAATAACATTTCATTATTATAATAAAGGTAATGAAGCCTCGGGAGTTTATGACTTTCGGGGCTTTGTTTTATTTAGTCCTTTCTGACGTGTACGGCTTATTCAGACAAAGGGTTATTCTCACCGAAGTGAGAAAATATTCTTATACCTTTGAGGAATTATTCTCATTGCAATGAGATTTTTTTCTCATAGGCATGAGAATGTTTGAGAAAATATACAATAAAAAAGGGAACCTCATAATGAAGTTCCCTTTTTTATTTCGAATCGAAAAGTTCGGCTTATTAGTTAGCTCTTTTTTCTTTGATTCTAGCTTTCTTACCAGTAAGAGCGCGCAGGTAGTACAATTTAGCGCGACGAACTTTACCTACCTTGTTCACTTCGATGCTATCGATAGCCGGTGATTCGATTGGGAAAATTCTTTCTACGCCTATAGTTCCTGACATTTTACGTACAGTAAAACGTTTCTTGTCTCCGTGACCGGCGATTTTGATAACAACACCACGGTACAACTGTACACGTTCTTTGTTACCCTCGATAATACGATATGCTACTGTTACAGTGTCTCCTGCTTTGAAGCTCGGGTGCTGTTTTCCGGTAGCAAATGCTTCTTCTGCAATTTTAATTAAATCCATTGTTGTTATTATTAAATTGTTTCATCGTTACAACGCAACATACCAAGTATCTCTTCTCTTGACAGCGATTGCGCGAAAGCGGTGCAAAGTAACGAATTATTTGCCAGATAGCCAAATGTTTTTGTATATTTGTGGCATATCTAAAAATAGCGAACATGAAACAGACTTATGTAAAGTATCTGATGGTGGCAACGTTTGCAGGAGGCTTCCTGTTTACTTCCTGCCGGACCGCACGCGAGACTACGGCACAGTACGAAGTAACCAAAGTAGAGGGTAGCATGATAACGATTGATTCTGTTTGGGACACCATTCCCAACGCGAAAGCTGCCGAAATCTTAAAGCCTTATAAGGAAAAGGTGGATGCGATGATGTATGAAGTCATCGGCACCAGTGCGATGAAAATGGACAAAGGAGGTCCCGAAAGTTTACTTTCCAACCTTGTTGCAGGTGTTTTGCAGCAAGCGGCTGTTCAGGTGTTGGGGAAACCTGCTGATATGGGATTGGTAAATATGGGCGGCTTGCGTAATATCTTGCCCGAAGGAGATATCACGGTAGGCGATGTGTTTGAAATTCTTCCTTTTGAGAATTCTCTTTGCGTACTGACTATGAAAGGAACAGACTTGAGACGTCTTTTTGAAGCGATTGCATCTCTGCACGGAGAAGGAGTGAGCGGTATCCGCCTTGAAATCACCAAAAATGGAAAGTTGCTGAACGCCTTTGTCGGTGAAAAACCACTAAAGGATGACCAGCTTTACACGGTGGCCACTATCGACTATCTGGCAGATGGAAATGGACGGATGGATGCTTTCCTGCAGGCAGAAAAGAGAGTATGCCCCGAAGACGCAACCTTACGCGGACTATTTCTTGATTATGTACGCAAACAGACTGCCGAAGGCAAAGCGATTACCTCCAAACTGGATGGACGTATTACCATAAAATAAAAAGGAGAATCTAAAAATATTGAATATGAAAAGAATTCAGATATTATTCCTGTTATGTCTTGCATTGAGCTTTACTTTCTCAATTTTTGCGCAGGATAAGGATACCAAAGAAGTGATTATTTTACAAACAAGCGATGTGCATAGTCGTATCGAACCTGTCAATCAGAAGGGGGACGAATACTATAATAAAGGTGGTTTTCTTCGCCGGGCTGCTTTTCTCGAACAGTTCCGCAAGGAGCATAAGAATGTGCTGCTTTTCGACTGCGGAGATATTTCTCAGGGAACACCTTATTATAATATGTTCCGCGGAGAAGTGGAAGTTAAACTAATGAATGAAATGGGTTACGATGCTATGACTATCGGTAACCATGAGTTTGATTTCGATGTGGATAATATGGAACGTATTTTCAAGATGGCTAATTTCCCGGTTGTTTGTGCCAACTATAATCTGGATGCTACGGTATTGAAAGATATAGTTAAACCCTACGTCGTTCTTGAGAAATATGGTTTGAGAATTGGTGTGTTTGGCCTTGGAACCCAACCCGAAGGGATGATTCAGGCTAATAAATGCGAAGGAGTCGTTTATGAAGATCCTATCCGCGTATCCAACGAAATAGCTGCTTTGTTGAAAGACGAAGAAGGTTGTGATTTGGTAGTATGCCTGTCTCATCTGGGCATTCAAATGGATGAACATCTGGTTGCCGGAACACGCAATATCGACGTGATTCTGGGCGGGCACTCTCATACATTTATGAAAGGCCCCAAAACATACTTGAATATGGACGGAAAAGAGGTGCCTGTTATGCACACGGGAAAAAATGGTGTTCGTGTAGGCCGTCTCGATTTGACTTTGAAACATAAATGAAGATAATCCCCTCAATAGTAACGCTTTTATTCCTTATTGCGGCCGGCACGGTTTCAAGTCCGGCGCAGAATGCTACAACCGTTGAACCTCTGCTGGTGTATAAAGCCCTTCAGGACAAAGACTGCCGGCACTGGGTTGATTCGGTTATGGATAAGCTTTCCTTTAAAGAAAAGGTAGGGCAGTTGTTCATCTATACCATTGCCCCGGTAGATACCAAACGAAACCTGGAACTGTTGCGCGAAGTAATCGACACCTATAAAGTGGGCGGACTTCTCTTTTCCGGTGGGAAGATGCAAAATCAGGTTGAACTGACAAACCGGGCGCAACGGCAGGCAAAAGTCCCTTTGATGATTACCTTTGATGGAGAATGGGGGCTGGCCATGCGTTTGCGTGGTATGCCTGTTTTTCCACGGAATATGGTATTGGGATGTATCCGTGACAACAAGCTGCTCTATGAATACGGGCGTGAAGTTGCTCGTCAATGCCGACAGATTGGAGTACAGGTCAACTTTGCTCCGGTGGCGGACGTGAATATAAATCCTGAAAATCCCGTAATCAATACCCGTTCTTTTGGAGAAGATCCGATACAGGTGGCTGATAAGGTAATCGCTTATGCTTCCGGTTTGGAAAGTGGAGGGGTTTTATCTGTGTGTAAACATTTTCCCGGACATGGAGATACCGATGTTGATTCGCATAAGGCGCTTCCGGTACTTCCTTTCACTCGTGAGCGTCTGGACAGTGTGGAACTTTATCCTTTTAAAGAAGCCATCCGTGCCGGATTGGACGGTATGATGGTAGGACATTTGCAAGTTCCGGTGATAGAACCGATTGGTGGACTTCCGTCTTCCTTGTCCCGCAATGTCGTATATGATTTGCTGACAGATGAGTTGGCGTTCAAAGGACTCATATTTACGGATGCGCTTGCCATGAAAGGAGTGGCGGGAAATGGAAATGTCAGTTTGCAGGCTTTGAAAGCTGGTAATGACATGGTATTGTCTCCCCGAAACTTGAAGGAAGAGATACCGGTCGTACTAGAAGCCATTGAAAAAGGAGAGTTGACCCGCGAAGATATTGAAAGCAAATGTCGTAAGGTCTTGACTTATAAATATGTGTTGGGACTGAAGAAAAAGTCGTATGTACAATTATCCGGTCTGGAACAACGGATTAACAGTCCGCAAACGCGTGATTTGGTTCGCCGATTGAATTTAGCGGCAATAACAGTTCTGAACAACAAGAATCATATTCTCCCCTTGCATACAGACAAAGAGCAAACGATTGCATTGCTCGAGGTAGGAGATCCCGGAGAAACTGATGCGTTGGCGAAACAACTTTCCCGCTATACGTCTTTGGCTCGTTTTTCCCTTCGTGCCAATCAGACGGAAGAGGAAAATCAGCGGTTGCGTGATTCTTTGTCTACCTATAAACGGATTATTGTAGCCGTCAGTGAACAGCGGCTGGCTCCTTATCAGCCTTTCTTTGCTAAGTTTGTTCCCGAAAGCTCGGCCATTTATCTGTTTTTTACTCCCGGGAAGATGATGTTGCAGATTCAGCGCGCGGTGGCTCATGCTTCGGCGGTGGTGCTGGGACATAGCTATAGTAGTGACGTGCAGCGTCAGGTGGCAGATGTGCTATTTGCCAAGGCATCTGCAGACGGACAGTTGTCGGCAAGTCTGGGAGAACTGTTCCCAACGGGAGCAGGAGTGACTATTACCCCTAAAACGCCGTTGCATTTCGTTCCGGAAGAATACGGGCTTTCCTCTGCTCATCTAAAACGGATTGATTCCATTGCATTGGATGGTATTCATCAGGGAGCCTATCCCGGTTGCCAGGTGGTGGTGCTGAAAAACGGTCATATTATGTTCGACAAGGCTTTCGGTACTTATACGGGTAAAGGAAGTCCTCGTGTCGAATCTACGAATATCTACGATCTGGCTTCCCTTTCAAAAACGACGGGCACCTTGCTTGCCATTATGAAACTCTACGATAAGGGACGTTTTAATCTGACAGATAAAATTTCGGATCATTTGCCGTTTTTGCAACGTACTGATAAGAAAGATATAACGATTCAGGAAATTCTGTATCATCAGTCCGGTTTACCTTCCTGGATTCCTTTTTATCAGGAAGCTATTGACAAGGATAGCTATGATGGAAGATTGTTCAGCGCACGTAAAGATGTCCACCATCCGGTACAGATTGGTACGACTACGTGGGCGAATCCGAAATTCAAATTCAAGAGTGAATATATTTCTCCGGTCAAGACCGGTGATTATACTGTTCAGATCTGTGACAGTTTGTGGTTAAACCGTTCTTTCCGAAAGGTGATAGAAGAGAAAATAGCAGAAGCTCCGTTAAAGCAGAAGCGCTATGTATATAGTGATGTCGGATTTATACTCTTGGGAATGTTGGTGGAACAACTGGCCGGTATGCCTATGGAAGCCTATTTGCAACGTGAGTTTTATGAGCCGATGGGGTTGGAACATACAGGTTACCTGCCTTTACGCCGCTTTGCCAAATCGGAAATTGTTCCTTCTAATAAAGACCGTTTCTTGCGTAAAGAGACTTTGCAGGGATTTGTACATGATGAGGCTTCCGCTTTCTTTGGCGGATTGGCCGGAAATGCCGGACTTTTCTCTACTGCCCGTGATGTAGCCCGCGTTTATCAGATGTTGCTGAATGGTGGAGAAATAGATGGACAACGTTATCTTAGCAAAGAAACTTGCCAGCTGTTTACTACTGAAACCTCGAAGATCAGCCGGCGTGGCTTAGGCTTTGACAAGCCGGATGCAGACGATCCGAAGAAAGGAAATTGTGCGCCTGCCGCACCTGCCGAAGTGTATGGTCATACCGGATTTACCGGTACATGTGCCTGGGTGGACCCGGTCAATGAACTGGTTTATGTATTCCTTAGCAACCGGATTTATCCGGACGTAACGAACCGCAAATTGAACCAGCTGCACATTCGTGAGCGAATACAGGGAGCTATTTATGATGCGATGAAGAAAAAATAAAAAAAGAAAGGTAAAAGGTATCTATATTAAAAGCTACCTTTTACCTTTTTTATTATTAACGTAATATTCTGATAGTTGCAGTTCTTTTTAGAACGATACACCCAGGCGGAAACCGAAGTTGCTCAATCCGTCTACACTGTAATGCAGTACATCAGCCTTGTTGGTACCATAGCTGTAGTACAGAGCAAAGTGTAAGCCCGGTCCGTAAACCCATGGGAATACATTGATACCTACTTCAGGAGAAGCGTAGAATCCCCAACTGTTTTCTCTTGCTTCCAACATATTGAAGTTAGAGCGGACTTTTGCATATTCAGCACCTAATTTAGCACTGACATAAGGTTGGAAAGATCCACCGCGATTCCACTGGTAACGTGCAGCGGCACCGAAAGGCAATTGGAAAATGGTATGTTGCTGATCGGTAGTCACTTCACCGGCACCCATCTGGAAGGTTTCGCGACCTACATATTCGTGGTTGCTGTGATAGTTGAGGAAAAGACCCAAGCCAATGTTAGGAGTCACGAAATAACCACCTTCGAAGTTCATACCCCAACCGCTTGCTTTATCTGCAAAATGGTTACTTAGCGGAGCATTGAACTGCCAGTCGATATTCGCATATCCATTGTCTGATAGCTGTGCCTTAGCCGGCATGGCGAAGGCGATGGCAATAGCCGCCAAGGCTACTACCTTGAAGTATATATTTTTTCTTGTTTTCATAACAGTTGTAGTTGTTTATTTGTTAGTAAGATAAGGTGACTGAGTAAATGATTGGTTGACAGCTTCTACTGCAAGACTGCGGTTGATAGCTTTGGAACCAGTCTCGAATCCGGTCAGATAACTTGTCCATACAACAGGTAGTTTTTTACTGTCTCCCTGTTCGGCTTTCAAGTTCACCATTTCTGTCAGGAAGGAGTTGGTGCTATAACTATAAGTTACAGCGTACGGGTAGTACCATCCACCACCCCAGTTGCCACCCCAGTAGCCAGGTCCCCAGTAACCGGGATAACCCCACCACCATTCAGGTTGTGTGTAGCTGGTGAAATAATAAGTACTTGCGATGTAGCTCACTTGAATACCAAGATCAGCGCTTTCCTGATCATTTGCTGCTGCGTAACCTCTAGCTACCATATTGTCTGTATAAGCAGCCAGAATTTGTTCTGCGCCTTCACCTTCGAGATATTCCGGTTCTTTACTGTCACTAATCACCAGAATCTGGGGTGCCAGATAGAATGTAGGAACTTTGAAATCGGCTTTCTTGTCGTAGTTAGTGTATACCAGATAGTTGTCATCCAGTTTACCCATGTCCGGGTCTTTTTCACATGAAGCGAGTGCAAAGACCGCCAATAAAATAGGAATTAATTTCTTCATATCTTTTATAATGTTTAGGTTATATAAAAATCGCGCCCAGGTACCTTGGGCTTTTGATAGAAACAACAAGAAAGGTGGAAAAAGGTTCAGATGGAAATTTCTTTTGCCGGAAAATTAACATATATCTTTTGCCCTGTTTAAAGAAAAACGGTGAGCACTCTGCCCCATTATCAGGGAGTTTGCTCACCGTTCATTATTTACAGATAATTGTTTGAAAATCCGTTTATTTAAACAGGGGTTTAAGTAGATCGGGTATCTCTACCTTATCAAGTTCCAGTTCATTTACTCGCTGCTTGCCCGTATGGGTCAGGTGAAAGTACATCTGTCTCCGGTCTTCGCTTCCGAGCGACCGGATGATCAGTCCTTTTTCCTCCAGTATTCGCAGCATTTTAGATGTGTGTGAGGGGCTTAGCTCGGTTTGCTTGGACAGGTTGGTAGCCGTCACTTTCTCCGATGCCTCTTTGAGGGCACACAATATCATTGCTTCATTTAGCGTTATCTGGTACATTTTTTCAAATGCTGTTTCAAAGTTTCCCATTGCTTTGAATACATCACGCATTGCACATATTGTTTTCATACCTTATTTGAATATTTTATTAGTTCATTTTTTAAATAAATAGATTAACGTTTGCGTTATCCGCCCGTTCCATATACGTTGCTACACCGCCAATAGTCACCTCGTCCAGGAGTTCTTCTTGTTTGACTCCCATCACGTCCATTGACATCTGGCAAGCGATAAATTCCACACCGTTTTCCAGAGCTTGCTGGCGCAAAGATTCCAGTGAATCAATCCCTTTCTTGTTCATGATATACCGCATCATTTTTCCGCCTATTCCGCCCATGCTCATCTTAGAAAGTTTCAGTTTCTTGGAGCTGGAAGGCAGCATCATACCAAACATTTTTCCGAAAATATCCTTTTCGGTTTCCGGTTTGTGCAACTTCTTGATAACGTTCAGTCCCCAGAAAGTGAAGAAGATGGTGACTTTTTGTCCCGTAGCTGCTGCGCCGTTTGCCAGTACAAAAGTAGCCAAGGCTTTGTCCAAATCATCACTAAACATGATGAAGGTTTTTCCTTTGCCCTCACATGAAGTAACAATATTGCACGATTTTGGTTCTCCTTTTTCTATTACAACAATAGATTTTCCTCCGGAGGTATCTTTCGAAATTAATTGATTACCCGTCGAACTGCACCATGCGGCGGCGTCGCGCGGAAAACCTGGATCGGTTGAGGTGATTTCCACCCGTTCGCCTGAAACCAGTGTATCCATTGTTTTCTTCATTTTCAGAATCGGACCGGGACACTGTAACCCGCAGGCATCCACCCGGACTGTTTTGGCAGGGGTAGCGGAAGCATCAGCTGCAGCAGTGACGGGAGCTGTAGAAACGTTGGGTTGACTGGTTTGGGAAGCGGTTTCCTTTTGTATGGGTGATTCGTCCATTTCGTTTCCATTTTCTTCCCGTATGATGATGGGAGCAGTGGCAGCTCGATAAGTCTTTAATCCTCCCGAGAGATTACGTACCTTGTCAAATCCGTGTTGTGTCAGTATACGGTAAGCAAGATACCCCCGTAACCCGACTGCACAGAATGTATAAATCATTTTATCTTTCGGTAATTCTGCCAACCGGTCGCGAAGTTCATCCAACGGAATATTCACGGCACCCGGTAAGCTACCCAATGAAAATTCATCCGGGGTGCGGACATCCAACAGGAACTTATTTTCCATTTCAATGTCTCGCAATTCTCTCCAATACACAGGATTGGTTTTGCCTGTGATGATATCTTCAGCTACATATCCTGCCAGTGCTACCGGATCTTTGGCCGAAGAGAACGGAGGAGCATACGCTTGTTCCACTTTCATCAGATCGTAGATTGTTCCCTCGTGCTTGATGACAAGTGCGAGTTCGTCAATCCGTTTGTCCACCCCATCGTAACCAACGATTTGTCCGCCATACAATCTTCCTGTCTTTTTATCGAAAGTGATTTTAATGCTCATCGGCATGGCATCCGGATAGTAACCGGCATGGGAAGCGGGATGAATGGTAGACGACATATAGTCTATCTTTTCCTGACGCAGACGCTTGCCGGGTAAGCCGGTTGAAGCAACGGTCATGTCGAAAACCTTTGCGATTGAAGTACCGATAGAGCCTTCGTAAGGAATCTTTGCTCCGAGGACATTGTCCGCAACGATGCGTCCCTGACGGTTGGCGGGTCCGGCGAGATAGTTGAGCCAGGGTTTGCCCGCGATCGGGTGGCGGAACTCGATCGCGTCACCGATGGCATAAATAGACTCGTCAGAGGTTTGCAGGTAATCGTTTACAGCGATACCTCCTGCAGGACCGATAGTCAGTTCGGCAGACCGTGCCAGATTGGTTTCCGGACGTACGCCGATAGATAGAATAACGATGTCGGCAGAGATTGACTGGCCATTCTTGAAAGTAACTTTCAATCCTCTTCCATCCCGGCTAAAAGAGGCGACAGCTTGCTCCAAATAGAGGTTTACTCCTTTATCCATCAGATGTTGATGAACAAGTGATGCCATCGAAAAATCAATAGGGGCCATCACTTGATTGCCCATTTCCACAATCGATACTTTCGCTCCCTGTGCATGTAAGTTTTCCGCCATTTCAAGGCCGATAAATCCGGCTCCTACGACAACGGCTTTTCGTGGGGCGTGGCTCTTGATATATTCTTTGATCCGATCTGTGTCGGTGACATTTCTTAGTGTGAAAATTCCACTTAGGTCGATTCCGGGAAGAGGGGGGCGTACCGGAGAGGCTCCGGTAGATATGACTAACTTATCATAGCTCTCTTCATAAGTATCTTCACTGCTTTGCCGGATGGTCACTGTCTTTCTTTTCCGGTCAATGAAAATCGCTTCGTTTTCTGTACGTACATCTACGCGAAAGCGTGTAGAAAAGGCTTCGGGCGTTTGCACGAACAATTTATCCCGTTCCTCTATCACTCCCCCTATATAATAGGGTAGGCCACAATTGGCGTATGATATGTACTTTCCTTTTTCTAAAAGGACAATTTCAGCTGTTTCATCTACTCGTCTGATTCGGGCAGCAGTGGTGGCTCCTCCTGCAACTCCCCCAATAATAATTATTTTCATCTGTTTATAGCGTAAATAGTTTCCTGTGGAAAGAACAAACTGTATGGAAGAAATGTTCATGGATTCAGATAAAAAAACTATATTTGCGCACCCTGTTTTTCATTCTTCTATTTAATGTAGATAAATTGTATGAATAAAATTCTTATTATTGACGATGAAGTCCAGATTCGCAGCCTTTTAGCTCGTATGCTGGAACTTGAGGGCTATGAAGTGTGTCAGGCAGGTGATTGCAAAGCTGCCCTCAAACAACTGGAAATTCAATCGCCCGACGTAGCTTTATGCGATGTTTTTCTTCCTGATGGAAACGGAGTAGATCTGGTGTTGAATATCAATAAAATAGCTCCCAATGTAGAGGTGATTCTTCTTACTGCTCACGGCAATATTCCCGACGGGGTGCAGGCTATTAAAAACGGTGCATTTGATTATATAACGAAAGGAGATGATAATAACAAGATTATTCCTTTAATCAGCCGTGCCGTGGAGAAAGCAAAGATGAATGTCCGTTTGGAAAAACTGGAAAAGAAAGTCGGGCAGATGTACTCGTTCGATTCTATTCTGGGTGAGTCAAAGGTGTTGAAAGAGGCTGTATCTCTGGCGCAGAAAGTGTCTGTGACAGATGTTCCCGTATTACTGACGGGGGAAACAGGAACAGGAAAGGAAGTCTTTGCGCAAGCTATACATTATAGTAGTAGACGGAGCAAACAGAATTTTGTGGCGGTCAACTGTTCGTCTTTCAGTAAAGAACTGCTCGAAAGCGAGATGTTCGGACATAAGGCTGGCTCGTTTACCGGTGCGCTGAAGGATAAGAAAGGACTTTTTGAAGAAGCTAATAACGGAACGATCTTTCTGGATGAAATCGGAGAGATGGCTTTCGAATTGCAGGCAAAGTTACTGCGTATCCTTGAAACAGGAGAATATATAAAGATCGGTGATACCAAGCCGACAAGAGTCAATGTGCGTATCATTGCTGCTACCAACCGCAACCTGCAGGAGGAGATCAAAGCAGGACATTTCCGTGAAGACTTGTTTTATCGTCTTTCGGTTTTTCAGGTGCATCTTCCTTCGCTTCGTGAACGTACCGGTGATATCAGAATTCTTGCAACTGCTTTTGCCAAAAGTTTCTCCGAAAAACTTTCGTATGCCATCAATGAGATGACTCCCGCTTTTCTGGAAGCGCTGGAACAACAGCCGTGGAAAGGGAACATCCGTGAATTGAGAAATGTGATTGAGCGTAGCCTGATTGTGTGTGAAGGGGGGCGACTGGATATTTGTGATCTTCCTTTGGAAATCCAAAACACTCATTATGAATGTTCGGATGATAGTGTAGGCAGTTTTGAGTTGGCCGCAATGGAACGCAGACATATTGCACGTGTTTTGGAATATACAAAGGGGAATAAAACGGAAGCTGCCCGTTTGTTGAAAATCGGACTTACCACCCTGTACCGGAAGATAGAGGAATATAAAATCTAAGCATACATTTTCTTAAGTCCTTTTATGCTGGCTTTGGGATATATAGCATTTCAAAATAGGCAAAAAGGACTTGAGAAACCATACCATAAGGACTATCGGAAATTTTTTGCATCTTCTTCCTCTTTGTCAATCAAAGTTGTGGCACTGCTTTTGATGGCTTGAATAATAGAAGAAGTGAAGCCTTTGTGCTCCAGTTCGTTCAATCCTTTTATAGTGGTTCCGCCCGGAGTGGTTACTTTCTCTATTTCCAGCAATGGATGAGTGTTATGATTCAGAATCAGTTCTGTCGCTCCTTCCATGCTATACGCTGCCATTTGCATGGCATCCTTGCCGGGAATTCCTAGCTCAATCCCTGCCTGCATAACCGCTTGCATATATTTTAAGGCGAAAGCTATTCCGCTGGAGGTTAATGCGGAAGTGGTATCTAGTTGTTTCTCTTGCAGGAACAGGCATTTTCCTCCTTCTTCAAATATCTGTTTTATTAATTGCTGATATTCTTTATCGGTTCCGCGGGAAGCTATCAAAGTGAGGCTGGAACGTTCTGTAATGGCCATATTGGGAACTGCCCGAAAGATAGGCATCTCGGCTTCTGTCAAATGAGCCAGGTGGGAGATACATACTCCGGACACAAGAGATACGAGGATTTGTGTACGCGAGAAACGTAGAGGGGACAATACTTCATCTACTTTCCAGGGATTGATGGCGAGGACGATTACTTCAGCTTCCGATATGGCTTGTTGGTTATCGGTCGTTATGTGTATTGCAGGGAAATGTTCTTGCAGTCTCTCCAGTTTATCGATATTTGGATTGGAGACAATAATGTCTTTCTCATTGTAAAGATGTCCTTGCGCCAGACAAGTGACGATTGCACTCCCTATGTGTCCGGCTCCTATAATAGCTATTTTCATCTCTTTATTTTTTTTATTTGGCTTTCAGATGTCTCTTTTTATCCGGCTTTGAATCAGGCTGCGCACTGACTCTCGAAAAATTGTCTGGATAGCGAACTAATCAGTCTGTTTTTATCTGTGGTATGTACAGATAGTGTGAAACAATGATCGCTTCCTCCATAAGAAATGAGAGATACGGGGATATCTTTGATAGTATCCATAATATGACTTTCTACTTGTGTGCGTTCCCAATGAAGGGAGCCGATGATATGTATTACAGACATATTTTCGTCCATAACCATTTCGGCATATTTATGTAGTTCCCTTTGAATGATTCGCAGGGTGTCCCGGCTGGCTGTCAGCATCATCGAGATGGATACATTGGATGAGGCCATTGAGATGACATTGATTTGATATTTGTTGATAACTTCCAATATCTTACCCATAAACAAATATCCGGGCAATACATTCAATGAGGTAAAACGTACAAAGGTAGCCGAATCCTGTGAGAGGATGGCCTTGACGCTGTTGCCTGTGTCATGGGAAGATATATAGAGTCGTTCTGTTGACAGATCGTGTATATCGGTTAGGCGGATAACTATATTGGAGCGTGCCGCAAGGGTGATACAATCTGCGTAGAGCAGGTGTACTCCGCTGTTAATCAGTTGTTCGGCTTCTATGTAAGTTAGTGAATGTTGTTCTCGCAGGCAATTCCGGTTTGCGTAGATATGGTTGATAGGGGTGGATAACAGTATTTCGTCCGCTTTGAATAGGGTGGCAAGCACTGTTGCATAGTAATCATTGCGTTGTTCGCTCATAAAGTCTATTTCACCATACACATTCCTGCAAATGGAAAGTGGGGCGATAAAAATATCCACATTCCGGTTCTCGTCAATGTATTGTTGGATAGATTCTTGAATATATGGGATATCCGGCTTTCTTTCCAGGTTGATCTGTATAAGTTTGCCGGTATCTAATGTTTGGGCACGAAGACCCTGTTGACGTAAGCAATAAGTGAATAAATCGCTGGATAATCCGTATATTTCCGCTTTTATCATTTTATCAATCAGTAAATCTGCTTTGTCTTCTACAAGTATATGTATTTTCTTTATACACTCCAGAATCCGGTTTTTAATTTCCTGATTTAAGTGCGAATCTGTAATGAGATGATTGGCAAGGGTACAGCAATATGCTTCGATGGCATTGACTGTGGTATGAGAAGCTTCATCTTCTTCGTGAAACCAACTGATGGAAATAGCCTGTAACCACTCCTGTAATTGTGCCAATATAGGGACTACAGCTACATAAGGATGTTCTTTCTGAATACAATTGATTACTTGCTTCATTTCATCCTCATCTTTAATTTTCTCGAATTTACAAACTTTCATTGTTATCTGGTTATTTATTGGTTACTACTCTTTTCAAAATGATATGCCTTTTTTCAAAAGAGAAAGATATTTAAGAATTATTCCTTAGCTTTAGAATATGGTATATCTGTATAAATCAATCTGTTAATGTTGCAATCAATGTTTTTAATACATTTCTTTACTATAAGTAATCTGCTAATACCATACCACATTGGGATATGAAAATAAGATTTCTTATCTTTGTTGCGTAATTGATTGATAAACCAGCAATATTCATCCATTTATGAAACTCTGCATATAGCTACGCTCAACGAATAGCATCATTTCTAACAGGGCTATTCAGCTATCCGACAGGCAACTACTCGCCTGGCAAAGAGTTTTATATCCATTTTTATAAATTTACGGAACTGTGTGCTGCTATGATGTGGTATACCGTATCGTGTTATTTTTAAGTTGAGCAATGAATTATACATATAAGCAAATATGGCTCATCAACTTTCCTGTGATGATGAGCATTCTGATGGAACAATTAATCAATATTACCGACGCTATTTTCCTGGGGCATGTGGGAGAAGTCGAACTGGGAGCTTCTGCGCTTGCCGGAATCTATTATTTAGCTGTTTATATGTTGGGCTTCGGATTCAGCATCGGGCTGCAGGTAATGATTGCCCGGAGAAATGGGGAACAACATTATAAAGAGACGGGACGTACATTTTTTCAGGGAGTATATTTCCTGTCGGGGATGGCAGTCATTCTTTGCCTATTGCTCCATTTGGCTTCTCCCTTGATCCTGCGCCGGTTGATAACTTCGGATGAAATTTATCAGGCAGTGATTCATTATCTGGATTGGCGTAGCTTCGGTTTGTTATTCTCATTTCCTTTTTTAGCTTTCCGGTCTTTTCTGGTAGGGATAACAACGACCAAAGCATTGTCCGTGGCAGCTATCATGGCTATCTGTATCAATATTCCTTTTAACTATCTGCTGATATTCAAACTGAATCTGGGTATATCCGGGGCGGCGATGGCTTCTTCTTTGGCAGAGTTCGGAGCTTTTATCGTACTCCTATTATATATGTGGGTGAGGGTAGATAAAGTGAAATATGGGCTGAAGGTCGTTTATGATGGGAAAGTGTTAATAAAGTTGTTGAGGATATCTGTATGGAGTATGCTTCACTCTTTTGTCAGCGTTGCTCCCTGGTTTCTGTTCTTCGTTGCTATCGAGCATCTGGGAAGGACAGAGCTTGCTATTTCCAATATTACTCGTAGTGTTTCTACCGTCTTTTTTGTGATTGTCAACTCTTTTGCATCCACTACTGGTTCATTAGTCAGCAATCTAATTGGGGCGGGGCAGGGGAAGGAACTTTTTCCCGTTTGCCATAAAGTTCTTAGGTTGGGTTATGCCGTGGGGGGGCCATTGATAGTTATGGCTCTTTGGGGTAACCAATGGGTTATCGGATTTTATACGAATAACGATAATCTGGTGAGACTAGCTTTCTATCCTTTTATAGTTATGCTGTTGAATTATGCTTTTGCACTGCCCGGATATGTTTATATCAATGCTGTTACCGGTACAGGAAAGACGAAGCTCGCCTTTATCTTCCAGTTAATCACCATTCTTGTATATTTGATTTATCTGTATCTGTTAAGTGAATGTTTTCATGCTTCTCTGACTGTGTATATGACGGCAGAATATTTGTTTGTTATTTTATTAGGGATACAATCTATCATTTACTTAAAGAGGAAATCCAACTAGAATATGTATTTTTATACTTTCAATACTTGATACTTTCTCGAAATGACTGAAGATATAAAGAATAAACTTTTAATGTGTGCGGAGATGTATCATCGCGCAGACTTTATACAAAGCGATCCGGTGCAGTTTCCCCATCGTTATACGCTGAAACAGGATATCGAAGTCAGCGGTTTGCTGACAGCGATTATGAGTTTTGGCAATCGCAAACAGATCTTGAAGAAAGCGGACGAATTGCACGGGCTAATGGGAGATTCGCCTTATCAGTATGTATTGTCCTGCCAGTGGGAGAAGGATTTTCCTTCAGGAGCAACCAATAGCTTTTATCGGATGTTGTCGTATGCTGATTTTTATGGATACTTTCGGCGATTATATATAGCTTATACACAGTTTGAAAGTCTGGAGGAAGCTTTGATGTTATATCCCGGAATACCAATGGAAAAGTTATGTGCATTTCTTGAAGTTTCTGCCAAAAGTCCTCAAAAGAAACTGAATATGTTTTTGCGTTGGATGATTCGTCGGGATTCGGAGGTCGATTTGGGGATTTGGGAAAGTTTTGATCGCAGAGATTTGATTGTTCCTTTAGATACACATGTATGCCGGGTAGCACATTATTTCAAGTTGACGGATACGGAAACTTTTTCTTTGAAAAATGCCCGTCAGATAACGGCAGCATTGGCTACAGTCTTTCCGGATGATCCTTGTCTGGGCGATTTTGCTCTGTTCGGCTTGGGGGTGAATGGGGAGATTTAAATAGATAAACTAATAGTACTGATTTTTCCGGCTATTATCGAAAATATAGTGTTTTCTTAAGTTATTTCGATTATAACCGGAAAAGTCGATATTAAACCAACTTTATTCGATTATAATCGAAAAACTGGAGAATTGTTAGAACGTTGTTATCTTGTTTGTGAAATCCCTCCAACCATTTGCGTTCTTATATTTTTCCACAGATTCGGCAGGAACACGAATGACGGTAATATCATCCGGAAATCCGTACCATACTTTTTCAAATACCTGCGGAGGTGTTGTCCCTTCTACCTTTACTTCTTTAATACCTGTATTATTGAAAGCCGAAAAATTAATCTGTGTGACGTTTGCCGGAATGGTTAATTGGGTCACTTTCCTATTACCACCCAGTAATCCCTGTCCCAATATCCGAATACTTTCAGGTATTTCGAAGCGAGCCAATTTCGGACATCCTTCAAGACAATAGGGGTGGATCATAGCTTCGGGGTCATCATTGAAAGTACTCCCGTAGGTGGTCACTTCCGCCAATTCCGGGCAGTAATAAAAGGCTCTTTGCGCCATGGTTGTAACGCCGTTCGGTAACTTCACGGTTGTAACGCTACTTTCCCGGAATGTTTCCAATCCGATTGTTTTTACATTTTCCGGAATCTCAATCGTTTTCAGTTGAGATGTCTTAAGGAATGCCTGTGCTCCGATTTCTTTTAGTGTCGCAGGCAGCAGCACTTCTTCAACGCCCGCATATACAAAAGTGCTGGCGGGAAGTTTGGTGAGTTTCGTTTGGCTTAAATCTGCTTTTTTCAAATTCCGGCAATAGTAGAAAATGTTTTCCTCCATCTGTTCCAGGCTTGATGGAAATACTATTTCCTGAATGGCCGAATTGAAGAAAGCCATATCTCCAATCGATTTTAATCCTTCATTGAGTACTACCTTTGCTGTTTGGCTGTTGCTGAAGGCAGCTTTCGGGATTGATCTCACGCTATTGGGAAGTATGATTTCATTGTATCCTTTCAATATTTCCGTCAATACTCCGTTTTCTATACGGACGGGTGAAACCTGAACAGAAAAGCTTTTTTGTTTTCCTTCCAGTGTGATGGTTACTTCTTGTTTATCGACAGGCGTGGATGAAGAGAAACCGCTGATCTGTTCCGGGGTAACTTTTACAGGCCGTTGTTTCCCGTCATCATATTTGCCTGTCACGTTAAGGCCGGTTAAGTCTATATTCTCTCCTAATGCATAAATTGTTTTTGAGGGTAGCTGTTCTATGAAGAAATCTTCAAGTGAAGCCTCTATGGGTTCAGCAGGATTTGCTGCCGAAGGTGAATCTTTCCTGTATTCGTCATTTTCGGTGCTGCAACTTAGTAATATTGTTCCCAAAAACATTTGCAGACAAAGTGCGGTTATTATATAAAGTCTAGTTTGCTTCATGTGATAAAGGCTTAGTTAGGGAATTGGGTTAAACGTATTTCTACTTTTACGGCTTTTCCGGCTTCTACGGTTTTGCCGGAAGACCATATCTGATAGTTGTTAGGGCCGCCCCCTTCTTGTACCACGAATGTCAGGAACCGTTGCGACTGTGTTGCAAACCATTCCTCTCGTGGCAGTACAAAGGTGGCCATACCACTTTCATTTGTCTGTATGATTGCAGTTGGCAAAGTTAAATTATCTTTTTCAAAAACCTTATAATCCTTTTCATTATACATTTTTACGGGAACGCCCGTTGCATTTTTTCCATTCTCATCATAAACGGATACCACTACTTTTGCTTCTTTCATTTCTTCGTTTCCTTTTTCGCATGCTACCATGAAAAGCATGGCGCTTAATAGAATAACAATCTTCTTCATAATCTTTTCTTTTTTCTAATTTTTCGAATGCAAAAGTAATAAGATTGCATCAAATTCGGGTTGTGATGCAATCTCGCAAATCTAACACTTTGATTTAAAGTATATTGATATTCAATGAATTATGAAAGATGTATTCTAAGATTTCTAACACAGGTCTAACACCTATCCGAAAAGTGCTAAAAACAACTCTTTATTGGCCGTTTCTGCCGATTTGATACGTGATTTGAGCCGTGACTTGCGAGCATATACATTAGCTACCGTATCTTTCATAAACAAACTGATTACTTGTGGAGAGAAACCTACAAAAATATAACAAAGCAGTCGTATGTCAGCTTCTTTCATTGACGAAAATTCATTCCGCAGCTTCTCCATTGCATTATCATGGCAGGTATTTACGATAAGTTCCAGTTCTTGCAACATTGCATTGTTCTCTGCAAAATCGGTGATAATCTGTTTCACTTCGTGGAACATGGCTGCTTGTTGCGATGCGGTATTCTCACGTTCATAGTAAGTCTTTCCCAGTTTGTCAATGATGTCGAATCGTGAAGCTATCAAACCTTTTAAATGGCTTTCTGCATTGCGCTGTCCTTCCATATGTTCTGTCAGGGTTTTGTATTGGGTGTTGGCTTCTTCCGCCAATAGCAGGTAGCGGTCGGTACGTTCGCGTTGCAGGCGCAGACGTTGACGGATGATGTAGTATGCTACCCCTATTATTAGAAAAATTACGCTTGCTATGGTAATCTCCCAGGTAGTACGGTTCTTCATCCGGTATTCGGCAAATTTGGAGCGTTCCTTGAAATAGTCACGTTCCACCATACCGGCGGAGAATTGCATATTTGAACGTGTCAGCGAGTCAGTCAGATAGATATAATGGTGTATCTTCTCTGTCGCTTTCTCGAAGTTTCTGGCCTGCGCTTCAATCCGATAAGCGGTGTATTGCAGGTCTGCCATGTCACGTATATCGGTGGAATGTGTTTCTGCAAGTGCCAGATAGTAGCGTGCGCTGTCTATACGGTTTTTTAGTAGATTCACATCTACTAATGTATGGTATCCGTATAACGTATCTTGCCGGGCAGAGAGTTCGATGCGTTGCAATAGGTCATGAGGAATTTGTTTCTTGCCTGACACCACATAGAGAGAAGCAAGATTGGTGAGACTGGCTTTGGCTAGCTTATTGTACTTGTGCTCATCAGCCAAATCGAGTGCGGCAGAATAGAGTCGCATGGCTTTCTCCATATCTTTTGAATTGAAAGTTGCGGCTGCCATATCGAGAGTTGCCTCTGTTTCTTCACGAGTGTTATCAGTCTGCCGGAAGTTATTGCGAGCTTCACGAAAATAATGATAAGCCCGGCTATAGTTCATTTGGTCATAATACACTTCACCGATTTGACTGTATAAAAGTCCTGCATAATAAGGCTCATTGGTATCTTTCAGTTTCTCTTCAATTTCTAGGAAAAGACGTAACGCTCCCGGTTTGTCTCCTGCGCGCAGTTTAACCCGTCCCCAATAATAGAGAGTTTTGCATTGGCGGCGTAAATCTTTGGGATGATGTTTATAATGGCTCCAAGCCTGGCGAATGAGCGAATCATTGGTTACTTTGATGTGATTTTTGTCTAAAGCCTCTGAATAAAGCAACGCATACCTGGCCTGTTCAGCCTGGCCGCCTTCCGATTTGAGTTGTTGTAATATTGTTAAGGCACTATCCGGCTTATTTTGTAACAGTGCTTCCGCCTCATCAAGCCGGGAAATCTGTTCTCTGTTATAACATCCTGTAAAAAAGAGAATTACTAATAGTTCGAGTATAATTCTGCATTTCATGCTGTGAATGTAGTGAAAATATTTCGAGTTTAGTATGGAAACGTCATATCTTTTTTGAGAACTATCGTGTACATGCATCTAAATATAGGCTATATGTGATTTTATATTGGAATTATTTCTGTATATATTGTGGATTATATGTATTTGAAAACAATTCTCTTAAATAATAATTGTGATTTATCCGTTTTGGGTTTGATTTATATAAATAATTTGTACTTTTACGATGATTTAGTTAGGATATTTAAAAGTGTAAATAACTTTATTATGAAAGAATTACCTAGAAACATAAAACGTGATGATATTCTTCAGGGTATCCGTAAAATAGAAGAAGAGGGTATTCCACCTCAAGCTCATTCGTCCACTTATGATCTGTTATACAATGGAAAAAGGTTTCCACCTAAATTGGTTTTAGCTTATGCTAATATTTTTGCAAATGGAGAAGAATTAGATCGTAATGAATTTGAAGGCGGAAAAGGTACTACTTGTTTTAAGATATTGAAAGATAATGGTTTTAAAATTGTTTTGAAGAACGAATCCAATTCTATATCGGAAACATTAGTAAAGTTTTTGGAACAAGCTAAAGGTAATAGTTTGAAAACTAAGGATTATATAAGGTATTTTGATGATTTGCAAGTGAAAGTAAGCTTCGGAATGGCTAGTTTAGCACGTGTACCATGGATTTCTTTTTTAGCACAGGGACAAAAAACTAGTAATGGAATATATCCTGTATATCTCTTTTACAAAAAGTATAATATTTTGGTATTGGCTTATGGCGTCAGCGAAGGGACTGTACCGGTTGTTACCTGGAATTTAGATACTAATGTAGAAACGATTAATTCCTATTTTAAAAAAAGAAATATAATACCGGATAGATATGGAGATTCTTATGTTTATGCGGTGTACGATACAACCAAACCTTTGAATTATACTTTAATTGAAGAAGACTTGAAAAGAATAATAGCCCAGTATAAGAACATAATAACTTCAGATAAAAACTCGTTGATTGCTTTATCTGGTCAAAGTAAAAAGTACGACGAGAAAGATTTTGAGCCTGAATCATTTATGAACGATTTAAATTCTACAGGGCTTGTTTTCTCATCAGAGTTTGTTTCTCGTTTTATCTTGTCATTGTTGACAAAGCCTTTTGTTATTTTAAGTGGTCTAGCTGGTTCTGGTAAGACGCAATTAGCTATGATGTTTGCAAAATGGATTTGTGAGGATATAGATAAACAGGTTTGTATGATTCCTGTTGGAGCAGATTGGACAAATCGAGAATTCTTGATTGGATATCCTAATGCACTGGAAAAAGGAGCTTATGTAAAACCCGATAATGGAGCATTGGATCTTATAATAGAAGCAAACAAGAATCCAAGAAAGCCATACTTCTTAATTCTTGATGAAATGAATCTAAGTTATGTTGAACGTTACTTTTCTGATTTTTTGAGTGTAATGGAGTCAGAAGAAGGGATTCCTTTAATGAAGAATTGTATAGATAAAGAAATTACTCCTGTTATAAAATTGCCTCGTAACTTATTTATAATAGGAACGATTAATGTAGATGAAACGACTTATATATTTAGCCCTAAGGTTTTAGACCGTGCTAATGTCTTAGAATTTCGTATTATGGAGAAGGACATGAAAGATTTCTTACAGAAGCTTCAGCCTATTCATAAAGATATTATCAATAATAAAGGCGTTGAGCAAGCAACTTCCTTCGTAAAATTGGCAGTTGATTCTTGGGGCTTGCAAATCTCTGAAGAGCGTAAAGCGTCTATTATTACTTCTTTAGAATGTTTCTTTTATGAGTTGAAAAAAATACATGCAGAATTTGGGTATCGCACAGCCAGTGAGATTTTTCGATTTATGGCTTTAGCAGAGAAAGTTAATACAAAGTTGGAAGGTGATGCTATTGTTGATGCCGCAATTATACAAAAATTGTTGCCAAAACTACATGGTTCTCGTAAGAAAGTGGAACCTGTACTAAAAGCATTATGGAATCTTTGCCTTGTTAAGGGTTCCGAGTTAACCCTGGAAAATACAATAGAGTTTGTTCACAATGACCAATTTAAATATCCGCTGTCTGCAGAAAAAATATGGCGTATGTATTGTGTAGCGTTGGATAATGGTTTTACTAGTTTTGCTGAAGCATGACGTATGGATGAGTTATCAATACATATTGCTTTAAATAATGGTGATTGTACAACCTTATATGTTTTTGCTAGGCGAAAGAATACTTTGTTTAAAAGTGAGGACGCCAAAGAATATGGAGAATCTCCTTTTCAATTACAAGAAGGTTGTATGTATGATTTTGAGCTTGATAAGAATAGCTACTATTTACAAGAAGATAGAGATATTTTAACTAATAGCAAAAGTCGCCAAGCAATTAGTCGTGGATGTATATCTACAGGAATTTATGTGGGTACATATAGTATTGATGTTTTACAAAAAGAGGATAATAAAAAGGTAGGTGAGGTTGCTTTTGAGATTCGTTCCGCCAAAGTCGGTTATCGTGATGACTACCGTAGAATGTTAGAGGATATCACAGAGTTTTGTACAGAGCTACTTATGCAGCAAAGTTCTCCTGTGATACAACGTTATGAGGTAGATATAACTAAAGATCCTAGATCAGATTATCAGCGTTTTGCTTTTGTTCGTTCGCTTGTTGATAGTGACTCTTTTGCAGATGCGATGTATCAGATTCAATTGTCTCCAGTTAAGAGATGGATTGATTCAGAAGAAGAAAGGCAACTTTGTAATGTAAAACGTTGGGGGCAACATACGCTAAGGCAACTTGCTCGTGCAACTAATAGAGTTTCTTTGTCTAATCAACATCCTTTGAAAGATCGTTTCGATACATTGCCACGCTGCGTGCCTGTTGCTTTTAGAAAAGAAACTGCCGATATTCCGGAAAATCGTTTTATAAAGTATGTATTGCGTTCATTTTTAACATTTTGTTCTTCTATACAACATCATTCTAAGGCTGGACAACGATTAAAACAGGAAGCTTCTTTAGTTTGTGAGAAGTTGTTACAGTATTTGTCATATCCTTTGTTCCGTAATATTTCAGAAATAAATGTACTGCCTTTAAATAGTCCAATTTTACAAAGAAAAGAAGGGTATCGGGAAATCTTTCAGAAATGGTTAATGTTTGATATGGCTGCTCGACTTACTTGGCAAGGTGGTGAAGATGTGTATGGAGCTGGAAAAAAGGATGTTGCTAGATTGTACGAGTATTGGCTTTTCTTCAAATTATTAGATGTTTTGAGCCAGAAGTTTCACATTCCCTCAAAAAGTAAAGAAGAGCTCATTGATTGTAGTAATGAGTTAAACCTAACCTTAAAGCAAGGTAAAATGATTATGTTGAGTGGCATATATGAGACAGATAGTCGTAAATTAAATATATGTTTTTCTTATAATCGAACTTTTAGTTATACAGATAACTATCAATTATCAGGAAGCTGGACTCGGAATTTTCGTCCCGACTATACATTGACAATATGGCCAGGAGACATAGCTAGTGAAGAAGCTGAACGAGAAGAGTTGATTACGCATATACATTTTGATGCGAAATATAGAATAGAACAATTATTTCTTCGTGACAATACAAATAAGAATAATGATGAAGTATCCGATGACTTATCGGAGATGAAGCGAGAGGAAGAGCGAGGAACTTATAAGCGCGCTGATTTATTAAAAATGCATGCCTATAAAGATGCTATTCGAAGAACAGGAGGAGCTTATATCCTTTACCCAGGAACAGAAAATCAAGTTATTCATGGCTTTCATGAAATCATTCCTGGGCTAGGAGCCTTTGCTATTTCGCCTAAGGATTATGATAAGAGTATACAGGCTTTTCTAACTTTTCTTGATGATGTAGTTGATAATTTCCTAAATCGCACCTCTTTACGTGAGAAGCTAGCTTATCATACATATTCTGTATTGAGTAAAAATAATAATCGTAGTTTACGTGAGCCTCTGCCAGAACCTTATGGGGCCAATCGTGATCTATTACCTGATGAGACATACGTCTTAATTGGGTATTATAAAAATGAACAACAATTAGATTGGATTCTAAAAAGAAAATTATATAATACTCGTACTGGTAGTGCTAATGGTTCTCTACATTTGAGTAAAGAGGTTATATCTGTGCGTTATTTATTGTTACATGGAGAAGGAGAATTATTGACTGGAAGATTATATAAATTGCTTCCTAAAGGGCCTCGGATCTTTTCGAAAGAGAAGTTGGAAAAAATAGGGTATAAAGAACCTTCGGGAGATTACTATTTAGTTTATAATATAGAAGGAATACCTGAACCTGAATTTGAAGGCATGAAATGGGATATAAGGCTTTTGGAGGGGTATAAGAAGGGTAATTTGTCAGCAAATGTTTTTGCTGTTTCGTTGGCTGATTTGATGAAAATTAAAGTTTTTAATGAATACGAGTATACTAATGAAACTTAATTTCCTGTTCTGTTATAGTGCCATTCGTTCCTTGACAAGATTGGGTATATATCTATTTTTTTCATATATATCACCTAATCCGAGTTTGGGGTATATCATTCCACCAACTCCGGGTAATACACTTCCTTGCGCATCTTTGGATGTATCGATAGCAAATGTCAGAAATTCGAATTTATTGCTTATAGATTCAGGAAACTCTTTTTGCAAGTTCTTTTGAGCATCCTTATACATTACTGGAGATAATATATAAATATTAAGCGGGTTCATTTTTTCCACCAATCTGGTAAGTTGTGTTTTTACCACACAGGAACTGCTTATAATTGATTTTACAACAATTAGAGTTTGACACTCTTCAATCGGCTCTATATAAGATTTTACAATCGGACTATATTCCAATTTTGTTGTTTCATCCAAAGTGATTCTCTGATTCCAAAAAACGGCTAATGCAACATTTTTCTGTGAAATAGAGCTTAAAACACCTTGTGCCAACCAGTCAGCATCTTCTGATGCACATGCCAGCATGGTATTTCCATACCTGCTATGTTTCTTTTCATCCAGCAAAGCTCCTAGTGCTTTGCCTAGTTTGTAGAAGGTATTACGATAAATTTCAATTGAGGTACTGGGATTGGATAAGATATGCATCAATTGAATAATATCTCTGTTCTTTTCGTATGTTATATTGGTATAAGTTCTCATATTCATTCTATTTCAACTTAATAATTCCATTAAATCCCAAATATTTGCAGGATTGGCTTTTTGTAACTTTTGTTCAATTTCGTTTATCCAAACGACCAGAAGGAAAATATTCTGATGTTGTATACGAACTAATTTCAGAAGGAACAATAGATACTGAACTATTAAGATTTGAATAAATTAGTTTCAGTTTGAACTTCTCGTTTCTTTCTGACGAAATCTCTGTTTGTCTTTTAAAATCATATTTTAACTTACTAGTTTCCCATATTAAATCTTTCACATCTTTTAGTTGATGATAGGTTTTATGAGCATTAGGTTCTTCAATAAAAAAGATTATCAACAAAGGCGTCACGTAGTTGTGTCGTTAGGTGGACGTTACTTAATTGGGTAATATATTGATTCATAAATGAAACAATTTGGTAAGTTGCGTAGTAGCTTTCATAGATAGCTCCTTTGCTATTATTTTTCCCACCTTTGTGTTTATTCTTCAGATATTTCTTTTCTTTTTGGGTAATAGGCATATATTTCTTTTTCTGTTATTTCTTTAAAACGATCCATTTTAATACCATTTCGTACTACCTTATCAAAAAACATAGTTTTAGGGCGGACCCATATTTCATGTTTACCATATAATGCCTGATAAACAACCATCTCCTCAAGTGTCTCACTATGCTGGGCAATACCCAGCATTTTATACAGTCCACCTTTAAAATGAATGAAATATCGTTCTTTTTCCATAATACTACCATTGTTCTTATGCAGGTATAAAAGTAGTAAATTCTTAGATAATAAGAGCCGGTTGTTTCTGATATTTTTTTTTAACGTTGTATAACCTGTCGTTGTTAAATGATATCGCTATTAAATAAGGTATGATTTCTTCGTAGCGTCATTTTTTCATTTTCTTTCTCCACCTCTGAAACCCTCTCATCAAACTTTCCTCTTCCACCGACTCCTCCATATCATACTTTACCACAAACTCATGCATCGACTTTATATACATCACCCCATTTTTGAACTTATTTTCCAACAGAAACGAATAAAGCTCGGCTTTCATTTCCACCTCAATTTCCTTTTCAATAATAAAGATACTGTCCTGACCGAAGTAATTGTAGATTTCCGGGTTCTTGCCCTGTCTTGGGCTAGGAAGAACAAAAGTGATATTTCCAGTCTCTTTCCAGGAGACGCCTTGCGGATGAGGAACGGATAATTGATGCAAGAAATGATAAATGGGAGTGAGGTGGGAGAGGTGGATTGGAATGGGGAGCCTTGACGGTGGATTGTTATGTGATAGAAGCTCTAAACTTTGTCCGTACCGGACATACATGTACCTCGCCAGATATGGCTTAATGGCAAACGTGACTGTAACCATGGGATTTGAATTTTGAATTGTTGAAATTTGTTGTATACTGATTGCCGCTTCGTGCGGCAGATTCCGTCGTGTTTGTTGGAAAAAATCCCATGGGTTACGGGGACGGAATTCTAATTTAGTAAGAAGTTGAATTTCAAATGGTTACAAATGTCGGTTTTTCCTTTAAAACCAACGGGCCGTTCCTTTTAAAGGAACGGCCCGTTGCACACCGAGGAATGACCTCTTCCTTTTAAAGGAACGGACGGTTCCCTAAAATCCATAGTGCAAAGCTATGCCTAATATTCTAATTCTTCAAAAGGAATAATAGCGACAATATTTATATTGTGTAATGAAATATCATAAATAGTATACATCTCTAATTTATGCGTATGCATATTGGAGATATGTAATAAAAATATACTGATTACTAGAGCGTGTATTTTAACTATATTTATTAGATAACTATTCTTAAAGTGGAAAAACTTTTTATTCCACTTCTTGTTTCTTGCGTAATAGGCGGAAAAATAGTTCTGATAAGTAAGGTGAACTTTGTACTTTTACGTCTCAAACAAAAAAAGCAAGATATGATAACATCAGTGAAACTTATGCTGAACAAGAGCAGGATATTGAATAATGGTAGTTACCCTTTAGTATTTCAGGTGATACACAATCGGAGAAAAAAGTTACTGTATACAGGCTACCGGATGAAAGAAGAGGTGTTTGACGAGCTGGAAGGGAAGATTATGAATGGCGTAAGTTCTACTTTTACGGCTACGGAGGTTGTGAAAATGAACCGCGAGCTACGGAAGATGCGGAATCAGATTGATACACGGATCAGGCAGCTTGAGCGGACAAGGGAAGAATTTACAGTGGAGGATATTCTGGCTCAAAATGCTTTTGGTACAGGAAAACCACAGTTTTATTTATTGCGATATATCAATGCGCAGATTGAGCGTAAGCAGGAGTTGAAGAAAGTGGGAATGGCTGCGGCCTACAAGAGTACCCGTTCGTCGTTGGCAAAATTTATAAGTCGCCCCGATGTGCGGATGTCGGAGGTTGATTTGGCGTTCGTCAGGAGATATGAGGATTTCCTGTATAGTAACGGTGCTTCCGGCAATACGGTAAGTTATTATCTGCGCAACTTGCGCTCTTTGTATAACCAGGCGGTAACGGACGGCTATCATCCCCGTGGCGAATATCCGTTTGCTAAAGCGCAGACCCGTCCGGCGAAGACTGTGAAACGCGCTTTGTCACGGAAGGATATGCAGATTCTGGCGGACTTGGATTTGACGAATGAACCGCAACTGGAGTTTGCCCGCGATTTGTATCTGTTTAGCTTTTATGCGCAGGGAATGGCTTTTGTTGATATTGTTCTTTTGAAGAAGGTCAATATTTGCAATGGTGTGCTGACCTATTCCCGTCATAAGTCGAAACAGTTGATTCGTATAGCGGTGACTCCGCAGATGCAGGGCTTGATAGATAAATATAAGACAGAAAATGAGTATCTCTTTCCGATAATCAGCGGTGAATATGCTTCTGGATACAAACAGTATCGTTTGGCGTTGGGCCGTATTAACCGGCATTTGAAGAAAATCGCTGTTGTAGCTGATATTAAAGTACCGTTGACGACATATACTGCACGCCATACCTGGGCTACCCTCGCACGTGACTATGGAGCTCCGATTTCTGTGATTAGTGCCGGACTTGGACACACTTCGGAAGAAATGACACGCGTCTATTTAAAGGATTTTGATGTATCCATGCTCAATCAGGTGAATAGCATCGTTACAAACTTATCCAAATGAAATAATTATTTGTAATATAATCTGTTGAGAATTAGAAGATATCATATTTTTATTTATCTTTGCAATATTGTAATCTATTCCGTAATAGAGATCATATTTAAATATCTTTGTTTCTTAATATATTTCACGCTGCAAAGTAAATGAAATTTTTCATTATTGAATTTATCATAAAGTCCAATAATTTATTCATTTTGTACAGATAGGGATAATAATGGCTAACTCGTTTGATTGGTTGCTTGACATTGCTCTATCAGTTGTTTGGGGGTACATCCGAAATGTTGTTTGCAGTAACGGTTGAAGTTACCTTGCGAATCAAATCCCAATTCTTCAATGATATCTTTTATACATACTCCCGGTTCCGTCATTTTTTCCAATATTCTTTGGTTCTTTTGTTTCAGCATCCACTGTTTAGCTGTCATACCAAACACTTCATTGAATTTGATAAAAAAACAGCTTCTTCCCATATTCGATAGTGAGATAAGCTGCTCTATATTATCTACTTTGGTATGATTGTGCATGACAAAATCTTTAAAATCCACTTCTTTTCCGATAATGGGGTGGAATAATGCTGCAATCTCCTGTTTTTCATAAAACCCTCGTAAAAGAAAGAAAAACTCTCGTTGCATCAGCCCGTGTAAGTGTGCGCAACTCATTCCGTTTTTGATGCAGTGAGTTAATACCTCGAGAAATAGTGTTAGTGGATAGCGTATTTTAATTGGTGAAAAGTCATATTTAATGTTGTTGCATACATTTGATAAAGACTGTAATATGAGCTTGTCACAGTTCTCTGCAGGTATATCGAAAAACATGGAGAGCAGACTTGAATCGGTTTCCGCAAATCCTTTTAGTCGGGAAGAACGAGGGATGAGTATCATTTCTCCAGCATGAAACAACTTGTTATGAAACTGGTTGCAACTTATGGTGAAATCGCCTTTCAGGAAGAACAGGAGATAATTTTTTGTTGTATTATCTTCTTCAAATGCTGCATTCTTAGCGAATTCAAGATATTTAAATCCAGTTTCAATTGTTGTCATGTAGTTTTGACATGACTGATGTTCTTCAATGTACAAAAGTTCGCTTTTTGTATGTTTTGTTTCCATGGCAATAACTGTTTTGATTGTTTAGTCTGTTACTTATCTGTTTGTTTCACAATTGTTTCAGTATCTATTTTTTTAATGAATTATATATCAGAATAATATTATTTATTTTGTTTGTTATGATTCATTATATTATGGTATTGAAACATTCTGTTATTAGTTTCTGTAATATAATTCGTTGATAATTAAATATTTATTATTTGTGTATAATTATGCATCTCTATTACGGAATAGAGATGCATAAGAAATAGTTTGAAAAGACTGTATAAAATGAATGATTGTATAAGAAATAAAGCCGGCATACTTATTGGTCTATTTACTTTGCTAGGATGTTTTGCGGTTAGAGCACAAGATATAGCAGTAAAAACGAATTTACTTTATGGCGGGTTGTTACAAACACCAAACATAGGGGTGGAATGGGGAATATCTCCCAAACTGACTGTTGACTTGTGGGGAGCCTACAATCCTTTTCCTTTGGGTAAGAATGGTTATGGTTCCAACAATAGAAAAATGAAGCATTGGTTGATACAATCAGAGCTTCGCTATTGGCTTTGTGAACGGTTCAATGGACATTTCTTTGGCGGACATTTGTTTTATGGACAATATAATGTCAGTAATATTCGATATTGGGGACTAGGTGACTTTAGAAGACAGGGAAATCTTGCAGGATTCGGATTCAGTTATGGGTATCAGTGGATTCTTTCACCACATTGGAGTATAGAAGGGACATTAGGGATCGGCTATGCACACCTGCATTATAGTAAATACCCGTGTAAGGAATGTGGTAAGCGTTTAAGCGTAAACAACCGTAATTATTTAGGGCCTACACGTGCCGCTGTATCTATCATATATTTACTTAAATAATATCCCAAATGAATAGTTTTCAGATTATAATACTTTCCTTTTTTATGAGTATAACGGTCATGTCAGTTTCCGCTCAAAATAATGATTCGATCAAGATCAATAATTTTTCTATAGAGAAGAATGCTCAAGGTGATTCTGTGAGTTTGAGATTTCATTTGATGATTGCTCCCGGCATTACAAAAGCAAATGATGAGTTGTTGCTTACACCTATATTGATAGATATAAAGGGAAATCACTCTTTTGCTTTCCCTGTCATACGCGTAAATGGCAAAATACGGGAGAAAATAGTTCGAAGACAAAAAGTGCTTCACTCATCAAAAGCAGAGAAAGACTTAATATATACAGTATCCAATCGGCAATGGAATACAATAACATGTTCAACTCCGATGTTAGCCAATCAACTTTGGATATGGCAGGCAAAGTTAGTGTTACGGCGGCAATTTGGAAATTGCTGTATGAAAAAGGAGTTGGATATGGTGGAATTGTTTACGTGGAACCGGACGGATGGATATTCTATTGTTAAGCCGGAAATAAAGAATAAGGTGGAAATACCGGAAATGTTACCGCATAAATGTGCTACGGAAGTACTGGCTGGAACAGAGAAATTTGTAGAACCCATAGATAACTATTCAGCGGGTAAAAGGATTCTGGCGGGCGAGCAGGAAGGAGCACAGATTGTTTATTTCAAGCTTGCAAAGGCAGAGATAGATAGCAATTATCTGGATAATGAGAGAGTGCTGGAACATATCATTGATGTAATTCGCCGTATTAGTGAAGATCCCGAAGTAGAGATAGCTCGCGTAGTGCTATTGGGGCTTTCCTCACCCGAGGGGGCTTTTGAATTCAATAAACAACTGTCTGGAAAACGAGCTGAAGCGCTGAAACAATATATAGCCGACCGGATTGCTTTGGCGGATAGTTGCTTTGCGCTTGTGAATGGTGATGAGGGCTGGGAAGAACTACGTTATAAAGTGGAACACTCTGATATGGAATACCGTAAGGAAGTATTGAATATTATTGATTCAGTTCCGATAATGAAAGGCCGTGAGGGACAGTTGCAACGTTTGAAAAGAGGAGTGCCCTATCGTTATTTGGAAGAACACTTCTTTCCGCAATTGCGTCGAGCCGGATACATCAAGGTGTATTACCGGATGAAAAATGGAACCATATAAATCTCAATATATAATAATTTATTTTTTAATCATAAGACAAAAATGAGAAAGAATTATTTTCTAATCGGAGTATTTGCGCTGGCAACAATAACGTTTGCTGCTTGTAGCAGTGAGGACAAGCTAGGTGAAGAAAGAAGCGATGACAATGGTAATACCGAAGTCATAGAGGGAGAGCCTACTTGGGCGAAGTTTACATTTAAACTGGGCAAAGATGGTGTTGTAGCACGTGCAACGGGTGACACACATGAAGGTACTACTACAGAAAAAAACATCAAAAATCTGCGGGCTTATATCTTCAATGAGTCCGGTAGCTTTGAAGCAAAGACGGATAATGCTACTGTAGATGAACATGGCACGGAGCACACTGCTGTATTGAAACTAACTTCCGGTAAAAAGAAAGTGTATGTAGTAGCTAATATGCAGGACGACTGGATTACGTCTACCACTACAACTGCTCAATTTGAAGCTGTTACTTTGACACATTGTACGAAAGCAGGACGTATTGCCCATACCAAAGGTGTAGAAACGGCAGTTGCTGTATCGCGTGTCGGTAATTTTGATAAAATATCCGGTAATGGGAATGCGGCGACCAATGGTTTCCTGATGGCAAATGTATTAAAGGCAACCGAATACACATTATATCCCGGGATTTCTGCTGAGGATTGTTCGAAACCGGCGTATGATAGTTCGGCGGAAATGAAGAAAAACAATCATTTGGAGGTGTTCATATCCCGTGCTGCTGCTAAGTTGCAGGCTACTTATGCAAATGCGGATGCTTTGATATTGAAAGATAGTGAAAGTAATACATTAGGCAAATTACTTACTCCGACTTTTACGGTTCGTAATCTTCCGGTTCAGAGCTATATATTTCTGCATAATCATGTTGATGGTTTCCTTACGCCGTTCTATACAATGACTAATACTAGCTCTACATTTGCAGATTTCGCTAAATATTATGACGAGGTGAATGAGCCTAATTTGGATTTGAAAGCAAGTGCTGACGAGGAAGCTATAGAGTCTATATATTTGCCGGAGAACTCCAATCAGACACCGGTAAGGGGAAATACTACTTATGTGTTGGTGAAAGGTGTATTTGCTCCGGCGGCTAATGTGATGATTAATGCTGTTGAAGTGAAAAATGATGGTGGCAATCTTAGTATCGAAAATAAATTAGACGGAACTGATTATACTACAGGAGGAAAAGATGTACCGCCATATTTTATTGTCCCGGAATGGGAAAATCAGATTTATACGGCTCCTGCAGACTTTAGTGGAAACTTGGCAAACTATGGCTTGGGCATGATTTTAAAGACTTATTTGAATAAAGCCGGAAAACAGAAATGGTTAAATGCAGTAGACGAGGGAAGTGCTGTAGACGAAGGTGATATAGAAAATTCTGTAAGTGTATATTATGGAAGCTCATTCTCTACTTCTGAAGGTATTTATTCAGTTGTTACCATCAAGAAATATTCGCATAGCAAGAAGGACTTACCTGGATATAAGGAAAGTATTGAAGGAACAATACGTATTTTTCAGTACACCGGAGGTACTTGTTATTATCGTGTGAATGTTGAAGATAATATGGACGGAAAGACGGAAGCCAACAACCTGTTCTATTCGGTAATGCGCAACCGTTTTTACAATGTAAATATCTCAAAAATTACTTCAATCGGTTATCCCGATGATGAAGATGTTACCGTGGACCCGACAGATCCCATCAACCAGAAAACGTACATGCAGGCACATATCACAGTGGAACCATGGACGAAAGTTGAACAGGATGCAGAACTGGGAATGTAATTGCTATTAGTCTGCCGGTTCATTAAAAATAGATTTTAACGGATTCTTTTGCCGGGGCATTGTCCCCGGTAAAAGAATCTAAAATCCCTCTCAATCACAATTTAACATGCATAGTACATTTTACCGGAAAAGAAGGATGGTGGCATACATATCAATGCTATTATGGCTTATTACAGGATGCGTTAATGAAGATTTTTCCGATTGTCCGCAGGGAAGTTTCCAGGTGGCTTTCGAATATGTTCATCACACGGACAATATTTGTCCCGATCGCTTCAACATTGACGTACAGCAAATAGACTTGTATGTATTTGATGCAGCCGGATGTTTTTTGAAATGTATAACTCGTAAAGGGACGCCTTTCCCGAAAGATTTTCGGATTGACCCGGAACTTTCTGCCGGTAGCTATACGTTGGTGGCATGGGGAAACTTGACTGATGAAGTGACTTTACAACCGGCCTTTATTGCCGGACAAACTACGCTTGAGCAGGCGTTATTATCACTCAACGCAGCTGAAGACCGTAGCGTGAACCATAGACTGACTCCTGTTTTTCATGCTATGAAACAAGTAGAAGTAAACGATGTGAAGGAACACACTGAAGTTCTTTCACTTATAAAGAATGAGAATCATTTGCATCTGAATGTGAAGTGGTTTGAAAAAAGCGGAATACCATGTATTCACCGCTGTGCGGATGGCGTGCGTGTCCGTGTACTTGATCCCAAAGGGGCGACCTATAAATTTGATAATTCTGTAGTTGCTTCGGGCAACGAATTGACATATTATCCATATCAGGGCGTAAATAATGATGCATGGAATCAATTTGCAGGCGTTTTTTCTTTGATGCGTTTGGTGGAAGGGGAAAAATTGACGCTACTGATAGAACGTTTGATGCAGGACGGCACAGCCAAAGAACTCTACCGTTCTGACTTAGTCGAACTTATCCGGATGCATCCATATACCCGCATCCAGTCGGAACTTGACCGGCAAGATGTGTATGAAGTAGAAATATCGCTTATAGATGATCTGGACGGTGACACGGATACTTATATGCAAACGGCTGTTACCGTATCAGGGTGGACAATCATATTGCAGGATACGGAAATGTGATACTTTATAATTAAACGAGAGAATGAAACTGAAATTAGTTTATATATATAGCTTCGTTGTGACATTATTATATCTGCTTACTGCTTGTACTGACGGAATAGAAGCATCTTCCGATAGTAATGGCCAGGGGGAAGGCAAGGAAATTCCTGTCAGTATCATGCCGAAACTTGTTGCAGGGGATGAAAATGAGGTATCACAATTGCGTGTTATCATTTTCTCGACACGTACTTCCAATCCTTACGGTCCTAAAGTTTTAGTCAGCAATCAATTGATAGATGTAAATGAAGATTATGTTGCCATTACCTATATAGGATACAATGATATTTATGTGATAGGAAATGAACCGGTAGATCTTTCGGGAATCAACAGCCCTGAAGAATTGAAAAATATTCAGATGAATACGGAAAGCAGCCTGAGTGCTTCAAAATTTGTATTTTTCCGGCAGTTGCTTAATGTGAATGTACGGAGTAAAAATGAGATATATCCGGAAGGGGCATCCGCTCCTGTTTCAAAACTGGAGATAAAGTTGCAACGAGTGATTGCCAAGTTAAGTGTGAAGTTTGACCTTAGTACGGAGATTTGTGAAAATGGAAACCCTACAGGTGAATTCGTTAATCTTGAGTCTATGGAGTTACTTCGTATTCCAAAGTATAGTTATCTGGCTTCCTGTAAATACAGGATAGAAGAGGGGTTTCTAGATAACCGCGTTTTTTCACTAGAAAATAGCAGTGCAGAACAGAATCATTTCACATGGTCATCCGGTGATATATATTTGCCGGAATATCTGCCGATGGATGAGATTTACAGAATGGTATTGCGCATTAAAGGGACATCAAGAGGAATCACCCGTATATATACTTTGCCGATTGGTGATGCGATGAATTCAATTGATTCACATTCTACAGAATGGAATATAACCCGCAACAGGCATTATAGTTTGAATATTAAAGCGATTACCGGTTATGGGGAGGAGTCCCTTGAAGTGAAATCCAACGTTTCCGGATGGGCGGAAATCAATGTTCCGATTGAAATAACGGGAGCTAGTTTTCTTGCAGTCAACAAAAAGACGGTCGAAGTAAAGTCTTTACGCTTTTACTCGTATGTGCGTTTTGCTTGTAACGCTCCGGTTGAAGTAAAACTTCCCGATGAGGTGACAATCGGTAATCAACTGCAGATGACAATAGAATATGATGACGTGACAAAGAAAAGCGGTCGCGTCGGGTTCAGACGTGGAAATTGGAATACTGGTAATGATATTATATATGTAACTACATTAAAATCGGGTACCGCATCTGTTGAACTTAATCTGCAACTTTATAGATCTGAAACAATTCGTGTCGGAAATAACCTTGTTACTTGGGCTGAAGCCATGGGATATTGGGAAGAGGCTAACTGGATACGTACGGGTATTTATAATGATGAGTTTTATAAAAGAGCCACCCGGGAAACTGGATGTAGAGCATATTATCCTGAAGGAGTAAATGAGAATGATGCAACAAGAGGGAAAGGATGCTGGAGATTAGCTACCATACGTGAAAATTGGGCGATTAATTCTGCTGAAGCATGGTGCATAGAGGAACATGATACAAATGGCAGAAAGGCATATGTAAGTTACGGATCGGGAAATCTCATAGACGATTATAAAGAGAATAAAAAATATCGCTATAACTGTACACTTGATGTTCGTCCTCCTGAACTTTCAGATTTTATAGTCTCAAGTTCAGATGTAACGAATGTCACGAAGGAAAATGCGTCCTCTATATGTGCAAATTTAGGCAGTGGATGGAGATTGCCTACAGGAAAAGAAATGAATTATGTTTTCCTGAATGCCGGAACCAACGGGCTTCCCAATAATTTCTTTTCGGACAGTTATTGGGGAAAGAATGAGGATGGTACTTTCATTGTAGCAACAATGAGTGATCCGGACGGAAGTGCCACGACGGATGAATTGCGAAATGGGAGACATACGGTGCGTTGTGTGAAATTACGTTATCCCCCTGTTGGATAAGAAAAATGATAGATATGATAGTAAAAAAGAAATATATTCAATTAGTCCTGTTTGTATTGCTTTTCTCTTTGGGGGCTTGCAATAGTGATGAAATGTCGGATATTAACGATACAACAGAAGTACAGGAGCAAATGGTTTTGAAACTAAGTGTGCAACAAGAGTCTGTTGTGTATACGCGGGGAACAGGTACCCCTGCCGATGAAGTAAAGGTTGAAAGTATGGATTTTCTGATATTCAATCATGACGGAAAAATTGTTTATCATCAGCATCCTGTATTGGAATGGACTGGAAATGAATATAAGACGACAGTAAACATTCCTTCGGCGACAGGAGAGCATACATTGTATCTGATAGCTAATTATCCGATGGAAGCAGGGACAATACATACTTTACAGGACTTGGAAAGCAGGATATGCACAAGTACGAAAGCACTTGTAAAACCACCCTTTGTAATGGCTACCAGGCGCATAACTCTTTCATCACTCAACATGATAGCTATTCGTAATGCGATGGAAAGTGACGGTAGCAATGGTTTCAGTTTAAAACGGAATGTTGCGAAATTCAGTGTGGGAGTGGCAGACAACAATTTTGAATTGATTTCAATAAATTGGTTGGGTTGTCCTGTGTCAGCCTCTGTATTGGCAGACGTGGATTATACCAGTCCGTCCACTTTGTCCGTCAGTAACCTTGCTCCTTCGTCAAATCCTATTTATCTGTATCAGATTCGGAAAATGGGTTTGGATGCGCATAAAGGATTTCACATCGTTGTACATGGAAAATATACGGCAGCGGATGGGACAGAAAAGGAAGGATACTATAAACTCCGTTTATGTACAATAGATGATGCTACAGGAGAAAAAGTTCCGTTGACTTCAATTGTAGGTAATGATTACTATAAACTGAATATCCGGAGTGTTACGGGATTTGGCGCTAATTCATTCGAGAATGCAGAAAAGAATGGATTTACTAATGATATGGAAGCATTCATGTTATTAGAGTATAATGGTACACATGATTATCAAGAGAATTATTTGCGGAATGGTTATCAGATGGGATTTGAAAATTCCCGTTGGATTATATACAGTAATGAAACCTTGAATTCTTTTGTGTTAGGTCATTTCTACCGATGTATCAGGGATGAATCATTGGAAGGTTACACCATGTTTGATCCGGATTACCCTAATCTTCAGCGTGGATTGATAACGGTGAAAGCAAATGGGACAGAAATAGCAAGGGAAACAGTTTGTGATGATACTCCTGATAATCCCGTCGAGATGGACTTGTGTTTCACGGAATCGAGTGAAGTTGCAGGTACGGAATACTCTTTTACGAGTATTATCCAATATGGTGTTCTACAAAAAACGGTAACTGTTGAACGTCATTCCTCTATCGGTCGGTCATATACAGTGCTTCCTATGTTATATACGAATTACGGGGAAGTGTTCGATTCATGTGATTGGATCGGGATAGCTGAACAACGGCACGAAGGTGCTATTACTTATCCGCAGTTAGACTCTGCTAATGATTACATTTTTGTCCATGTAAAGGAAAATGGCACAGGCAATGCACGTGAAGGAAAGGTGCGTCTGTTTGGTAGGAATGGATATTTTGAACTTCGGATACGTCAGGAAGGATAATTCAAATAGTGTTAAGAGTGAAAGGAGATATGAGGATGAATATATTAAACGATATTTTGGAAAAAGAAGGTGATAATCGAGGCTCTGTTTATTTGTATTGTCTAGAGGATTCATGGAAAGCATTCGGATATTCTGCTTTTTATCTGTCTTTACTTTATCCGGGGATGAAAATCGTGAAATATGATAATCCGGATATTATATGCTTTTTTGTGTGTATATCGGATGACTGTCTGATGGAAATATTCGAGATGAGCCGGATATATGTCGGGAATGAATGTATAGAAATGAAAGTGCCGGAAAGGATTTGCGGTGGAGAAAACGAGTATGTCAAATGGTGTAATGAATTGTGCTTGAACTTGTAGAATTATGAATAAACGAAGATTAAGGTTATTACACCTTTTAAGATTGGTAATCCATCAGAAATATATAAGACTTCTTTATATTACTTTAGGCGTGTTTTTACTTTTATGTACTTGTTCTGCCAATTCTGGTAAATCAAATGCTATGGCAAAGCAACAAAAAGACAGCATACTGATAGAGCGCTTTTGGGATACGTATGATTTTACAGATACTATCCGGTTAAGCAGCTCTGCCACTACCGAAAGGATGCTGGTGGATTATCTTTCTCAATTGTCGGAACTGACAGAGGAAAGGGCTTGTGAAAATATCAGGAGATTGGTGTTGAAGACTAAAGTTAATAAGGTGGTAAACCGTTGGTTTCTACAACGGTTGGAGCATCATCTATATGAACCTGATTCGTCACTACGGAATGATAGTTATTATATTTCAGTATTGGAGGAAGCATTAACATCTGGACATTTAGATGGAATGATGCGTATACGTCCCTTGTATCAATTGAAAATGCTTAAAAAGAACCGGATAGGGATAAAAGCTGCTGATTTTACTTTCATTCTTTCTACGGGAGAATTTCAAAAACTATGGGATGTTTCCGCTAAATATACGTTATTACTGTTTTATGATCCGGATTGTATTTATTGTCGGCAATCAATGATGGAACTGTCTGAATCATCGGTAATAAATTCCTTCTTGCAACATAGTGGACTATCCCTATCGCAACTTGCTCTTGTTACGATTTGTACGGAAGGTGAAATGGATGCGTGGAAAGAATATCAGCAGTCTCTTCCTTCTGTGTGGATAAACGGTTATGATGTCAGGAAGGTGTTGACTGAAAAAGAACTATATTTTTTGCGTTCTCTTCCTTCGATATATTTGTTGGGAGAGGACAAGCAAGTATTATTGAAAGAGCCCTCTTCTATAGGTGAAGTTACCAGTTATTTATTAAATAAGTATGATGATATATAATAGTGGCATAGGAAAAATGGAATCATGACTTTTCCGCTGCCTGTGAAGGTAGCCTATTGTTTGTTTTGTTTGTGTGTGCATCTTTTTCCCGGTGGGGAAGAAGGTGCACTTTTTTATTATGATATTTATTAGTTTGAATATATTTGTTTATTTATTATTCTCCCCCAGGTATTGATTTTGTCGCTTTTTTCTGCTTTTCGTCGTTTTCTTGTCGTTTATTTAGTTTCTCTATGTCAGTTGTATATGTCTGAAATGCTTTTTAGTACTTTTCTGATGAGGCTATTGGGTGTCGTTTCATCTCGGTGGAAGATGCTGCATCTTTGCATCGTTAACGTTAGCGAAGTGATAATTAAAACAGTATTCATTAAAAAAAGAAAAGTAGTATGGCTATTAGATTTAGAAGGGTGTCTCGCCTGTGTGACCCTACAAATAAAGAAGCAGGAAAGAAAGTGTATCCGGTGATTTCTTATCAGTATGATACGAGTGCAACGTTGGATGAGTTTGCAAAGGAGATTGCGTCTGCTTCTGGTGTTAGCGAGGGTGAAACGATTAGTGTATTGAAGGATTTCCGTACGTTATTGAGAAAGACATTGCTGGGTGGGCGTTCGGTAAATATCGCCGGTTTGGGATATTTTTACCTTTCTGCTCAAAGCAAAGGGACGGAGAAGGCGGAAGAATTTACAATCGCTAATATTTCAGGACTTCGTATCTGTTTTCGTGCCAACTCGGACATTCGCCTGTTTACCGGGACGACTACCCGTTCGGATGGATTGAAGTTCAAGGATTTGGATCATATTAATGATTTGGGTAGTGTTGGTGACGGTTCGGATGATGGGGGTGAAACTCCGGATCCGGATGGTGGTTCGGGTGGTAATAGTGAAGCACCGGATCCGGCTGCTTGATTCATGAGCCGTTGAGAACTGTCTGGTTTGTATGGAATGGGGCTTCGGCCTCATTCTTTCTTTATAACTACGTAAAAATATAAATATGCAAATAACTACAATCCTTGCTTTTATTACCGCTATGGGTGGTTTGGAAGCTGTGAAATGGTTAGTGAGGTATATCACTTGCCGCAAGACGGATGCACGGAAAGAGGAAGCGTCCGTGAACAGTATGGAAGAAGAAAATCGCCGTAAAAAGGTGGACTGGCTGGAAGAACGGCTGACTCAACGTGACGAGAAGATAGACGGGCTTTATATTGAACTTCGCAAGGAGCAGGAAGAGAAGATTGACTGGATACATAAATGTCATGAAGTGGAGTTGATACAGAAGGAGTCGGAAGTGAAGAAGTGTGAGATTAGAGGGTGCGTGAAGCGTATGCCACCTTCGGATTATTAACTGGTGCGTTTGAACTAATAATGAATTATCATGAGAAATATAGATTTTATCATAGTACATTGTTCGGCTACGAAAGCCGGGCAGGATTTTACTGCCACAGATATTGACCGTTGGCACCGGGAACGTGGGTTCAATGGTATCGGGTATCACTATGTGATCTGTTTGGATGGGAAATTGGAAAAGGGGCGTGATGTCGCTTTGGCCGGTGCTCATTGTAAAGGTTGGAATAAACGAAGTATCGGGATATGTTATATCGGCGGATTGGATGAGAACGGGCGTCCGGCAGATACCCGGACGAATGCTCAAAAACGGGTGCTTTATCAGATTATTATGGATTTGCAGCGGGAATATAATATTCTCCAAGTGTTGGGACATCGGGATACTTCACCGGATTTGAATGGGGACGGAGTGATTGAACCTTATGAATATGTGAAGGCTTGTCCCTGTTTTGATGTAAGGGCGTTTCTAAGGAATGGGCGAGAATTGCTGTTTGTGCTGCTGGTGGCCTTAGTTGTGCCGGTGTTGTTGTCGGGGTGTAGGAGTAAGAAAGAGGTAGTAAACAGGGGGAGTGACATAAGGGTTGATTCAAGCTTGAATAGTAGCTCCGGGAAAAGTCTTGTTAAAAATAAGGTTGCTTTGGAAAAGGATTCGGAGGTGGTAGAAGAGCATATCGAGCAAGTGTTGTTTGTATTTCCTGTGGATACGCTTAGATTGAAGGCTGGGATGGTGGTGAAGACTGTGGTGGATAGGAAAAATGTTAATGAGAAACAACTGCTTCAAGAAGTGAATTCACAGTCTGTGAGCTTGTCGGATATGAGTGCTAAGACAGAGATTCATAAAACGGGAGTTGAGAAAACTACTAATAGGACAACCGGAGGTGGGTATTGGTACGAAATTATTTTGCTGGTTCTAGTTATTGTGTGTTGGATTTGCAAAGTGAAGAGGAAGTGAGATGTTGTTTGTCTGGTGCAAAGTTAGTTTTGATGAAAAACGGAGTCATGGTAGTGCTGTCTGTGAAACTGTGTACTTTTTTGTGGAGTTTGTATGTGTATTCCCATGGAAATGCGTATCTTTGAATAATCAAAATAGAGGAAAAATCATGGACGGGATATTACGTAAACTTCCTATTGGAATACAGACTTTTGAGAAACTTCGCGAAGGAGATTATCTTTATGTGGATAAGACTGCTCTTGTATGGAGAATTGCTTCAACGGAGACTCCTTATTTTTTAAGTCGTCCTCGTCGTTTTGGCAAGAGTCTTCTTCTTTCTACTTTTGAAGCTTATTTCGAAGGTAAGAAAGAATTATTTGAAGGGTTGGCCATAGCTGATATGGAAAAGGAATGGAAGACATATCCGGTATTTCATTTGGATTTAAACGCGGAAAAATATGATTCTCCCCAGGCTTTAGTTGAAATTCTTAGCAGGCAGTTGACGCAATGGGAACTGAAATATGGTAAAGGAGAGGATGAGGAAACTCTTTCGGGACGTTTTGCAGGTGTAATTCGTCGTGCCAGTGAACAGGCTGATCGTGGAGTCGTAGTCTTGGTTGATGAATATGATAAGCCTTTGTTACAGGCGTTGGATGATGGTGCTTTACTTGATGACTATCGTAAGACATTGAAGGCGTTCTATGGTGTGCTGAAAAGTTCAGACCGTTATCTTCGTTTTGTTTTCCTTACCGGTGTGACTAAGTTTGCGCAAGTCAGTGTGTTCAGTGATTTGAACCAGTTGAATGATATCAGTCTGAAACCTCAATATGCCACAATTTGTGGTATTACACGACAAGAATTGGAGGATACTTTTATTCCTGAACTGAACCGATTGGCAGAAACAAATGAGCTGACTTATGAAGAAACATTAAATAAGATGACGGCTTTATATGACGGTTATCATTTTTGTGAGTTTGCGGAAGGAGTATTCAATCCATTCAGTGTGCTTAACGTTTTTGACGGGTATAAGTTTAGTAACTATTGGTTCCAAACCGGTACTCCTACTTTTTTAGTCGAACTGCTTAAAAAGAGTGAGTATGATTTGCGTACGTTGATTGATGGGGTAGAAGCCAATGCTTCTTCGTTTATGGAATATAGGGTAGATGCTAATAATCCGATTCCGTTGATTTATCAGAGTGGCTATTTGACTATAAAGGGGTATGACAAGCGTTTTGGAAACTACCTGCTGAAATTTCCCAATGATGAAGTACGATATGGATTTATGGATTTTTTGGTTCCTTATTACACATCAGTGGTAGATGATGAACGGGGCTTTTATCTAGGTAAATTTGTACGTGAATTGGAGAGTGGTGATGTTGACGCTTTTCTTACCCGCTTACAGGCTTTCTTCGCAGATTTCCCTTATGAACTGAATGAAAAGACCGAACGACATTATCAAGTTGTATTTTACTTAGTTTTCAAACTGATGGGGCAATTTACCGGGGCAGAGGTTCGTAGTGCCCGCGGACGGGCGGATGCAGTGGTGAAAACTCCGAAGTATATTTATGTATTTGAATTTAAACTGAATGGTACTGCCGAACAGGCTTTGCAGCAGATTGATGAAAAAGGCTATCTGATACCTTATCAGGTAGACGGGCGTGAGTTGGTTAAAGTTGGAGTGGAGTTCAGTGCAGAAAAAAGGAATATAGACCGGTGGTTATATTAGCTCGATAACCATGTTGTTAAAGGAGTTACGGAGCCGTTTGAGATTGTTCAAGCGGCTCTTGTTTTGCGGGTAGTTCTTTTAATTTTCGATGTTATATTCTATAACAGGAATCGACAACTGGGTGAAGAAACAGAATAAGTCAAAGTTAGCTTGTGCATAGCCCTTGTGGCTGCCACATAAAGCATACTTTTATCAATATTGGAATGATAGTTCTTATCATCTGTTTGCGGAATGATTACTTCGTCAAATTCCAGTCCTTTCGCCATATGGGCGGAAGTGATGATAATTCCTCTTACATAAGCAGAACTTTGATTGGACAAAAGTGAGATGTCGTTTGCATATATCTGGAGCTTTTGAACAAGTTCTTTTGCTTGGGATTCTGTTTTGCAGATAATCCCTAATGAGGTATAATGGGAGTTCCTGAAGGAGTTTACTAAATTCGCAATACCTTGGATCTCTTCTTCTGTATTTTTGAATGGAAGAATCTTGGGGTGTTCCCCATGTCTCATAATCGGTTCTAATTCATTGTTCGATTGAATTTTTTGTGCAAAACTGGTAATCTCAAAAGTAGAACGATAGCTTTTGCAAAGTTTCATAATTTCTCCTGTTGCAAATGCTTTTTGAATCATACTGGCAGTGGAAGATCCATAAGGATTGACGGATTGTGAAGCGTCTCCAAGAATTGTTTTTCGACACGGATAAAGTTTTTGAATCACCTTGTATTGTATGGGAGAATAGTCTTGCATTTCGTCTATCAGAAGGTGTTTGACATAAGATTGAGCGTTGTTTCCATTTAATGCGATATGCAGATAAGCCAAAGGGGCTAAGTCCGCATACTCCAGTATGCGGTTTTTGCGTGTCTTGAACATCTCCGGTTTTCCGATCCACTCAAAAAAGTCTTTATAGATTTGGAGATCGTTATTGCCCGCGAACATCTTGTTTATCTCTTTCTTTAGTTGGTTTTCCTCCGAAGTACTAACTGTGAGATTATATTGTAGTTGCATCATTTCCAGAATGTAACCTGTCATAGTCTCAAATCGTTGACGTATGGGATAGCGGTGGAATCGTTTGAACTGTTCGTTAATAAATTCGGCAGGAATGGTGATGTATTTGGTGAGTTTTACGTCTGCTGCTTTGAAATAGTTGTTTTCCATGTAAAGGATGAATTTGTCAAGTAGTGATATAAACTCGAAGGAAGCTTTGTATTGTATTCGTTCGATAAAGTCGGGTGTCGGGTTTTCTAATAGTTCCGTCACCTGTTCGAAGAAATTCTGGTGTTTATATTTGTTGTCAATTACGTCCGACAGAATTTGCTCCATGCTGGTTTCGGGAACGGTCTCTTCGCCAAGTTCAGGAAGTACATTAGAAATGTAATCGGCAAATACTTTATTGGGGGAGATGATTAATATGTCTTTGGAAGAAATCTGTCCTTTCTGTGCATAAAGCAGGTAGGCAATACGATGGAGCGCGATAGAGGTTTTTCCTGAACCGGCAACACCTTGTATAATAAGTACAGAAGCGTTTTCATTACGGATGATCTGATTCTGTTCCCTCTGAATTGTCGTGACGATATTTTTCATTTTATTGTCGGCATTGGAACATAGTTCTTTTTGCAGAATATCGTCATGAACAGTTACGGAACTTTCAATCATGTACTCCATTTTTCCTTTGCGAATACGATATTGGCGTTTGAGTGAGATCGTCCCGTTAATTTTGCCTGCCGGGGAGGAGTAGAACGCCTCGCCTAATTCATGATCGTAGAACATGCTTGAAATAGGAGCTCGCCAATCGTAAATCAGATTCTTTTTTTGATTGAGGTCATAGAAAGTATGTATTCCTATATAGATCGGACTAACTTGGCTTTTGTCTTTCTTTTCCTGAAAGTCGATTCGTCCGAAATAGGGGATATCCAGTATTTTGCTTAGTCGCCTGCGTTTGTCAATTACATTTTCACCTAATGCAAAATGATTTAATATGCTTTCGCGCATGGAACGGATTTCGTGGGGATCGATATCCTTGTTCGACCATAGATAATCCTTGTATTCCTGCAGGGTGTCTATATGTTCTTTGACGGAAGTACTGGTAGTGTTAATCGTATCATGGATAGTGGTTATGACTTGCTGTAAATACTCTTTTTCCTGTTTCTCTGTTTGATTGAATATCATAATCTCTTTTTAGTTGTATGGTGAAGAATTGAATTTGCGGACAAAGTTAGCTCAACCCATTAAGGGATTAAATAGTTATTTATAGCTATATATGTATCCTTTTTCCTATTTTTGCATACTTACTTAATAAGGAAAAAGATGAATATTCTTGAATTGGCAAAACGCAACCAGCAGAAAGCTTGGGAGATTATAGAAGATACCCGTATTGTTCGGATATGGGAGGGGATTGGTGCCAAAGTGAATCTGGTAGGTTCGTTGCGTACAAGATTATTGATGAAACATCGGGATATTGATTTTCATATTTATACTTCCCCTTTGGATTTGTCTGCCAGCTTTCGAGCGATAGCTGAATTGGCGGAAAATACGTCCGTAAAGAAGATTGAATATACGAATTTATTACATACAGCAGAAGCGTGTATAGAGTGGCATGCATGGTATAAGAATATGGAAGGAGAACTCTGGCAAATGGATATGATTCATATCCAAGAAGGCTCTCGTTATGATGGCTATTTTGAAAGGGTGGCCGAACGCATTTCTGCGGTATTGACAGATGAAATGAGACTGGCTATCCTGAAATTAAAATACGAAACGCCTGATACGGAAAAAATTATGGGAGTGGAGTATTATCAAGCTGTGATTCAGGATGGTGTACGTAGTTATCCGGAATTTGAGGAATGGAGAAGATTGCATCCGGCGGTGGGTGTGGTGGAATGGGTGCCTTAGACAGACTGGTAGCTTCAGGAAAAGGCGTATGGGTTAATTAACTTAGTAGTCCGGTTTCCTGTCCCAAACGAATGGCTTCGATAGAATTTTGCACACCTAATTTGCGTAACAGGTTCTGCCGGTGAATATTGACAGTGTGAATACTGATACATAGCTTGTCTGCAATCTCTTTACTTAACAACCCTTTTTGAATAAGCCGTAATATCTCTATTTCCCGATTAGTGAGGTTGAGCGAAGAAGGCATTAGCAAAGAGGAAGGAGAGAAGAATTCCCCGTTCTTCAGATTTAGGACAGTGCAGTCTACTGTTTCGGAATGTTTTTGGTCGGGTGAAATATCCATATTGCCTATTACGAGCCATGCTTTGCCGTTACGGTCTTGTTCCAAAACTTGATGTCGGCTAGTGACACGTATATATTGCTGCTTGGCATTGAGTATACGGAAACTGTAAATGTTGGAATAGTCGTTTCGCTGTTCGAGAGGCAGACTGTAAATGAACTGGCTTAACGTGACCTGTAATGCTGCCAGTTGCGCACGGTCGTCCGGATGGATACGTGATTCTAAATAATCTCCCTGCTTTTCCAAAGTTTCTATCTTGTGACTGTCATACCCCAGTAAATCAACGAAATTCGAGGATGCATACGTGTAATTGCATTTGTAAACATCGACAATAAATGTGCAGTTGTGACAGATTTTTGAAAGTTGGTGAAGTATGGATTTATCCCGTTCCCACACGGCGTAATCAATATCGGTAGCAGACAAGCATTGCTTGGCCCACATTTCTTCTCGGGTGATATCGTTTGATTTATTCATGGCGAATGTTTCTGGGTACTGATAGTTTGTTTTGAGAAATCATTTATTTACCAATCAATTTCTTCTATTCCCTTACTATGCAAGAAAGCATTGGCTTTGCTGAAGTGCTTGCAACCGAAGAAACCATATTCGGCAGAGCGGGGAGAGGGATGAACAGTGGTTAGTACCAGATGTTTGTTGCTATCTATCAAAGATAATTTCTCTTTCGCATAACTTCCCCAAAGCATAAATATCAAATTCTCCCGTTTTTCACTTAGTTTCCTGATAACTGCGTCTGTGAAGATTTCCCAGCCCATATTTCGGTGAGAACCGGTTTCGTGCGCACGTACAGTAAGAACAGAGTTTAGCGGGAATACACCTTGAGCTACCCAACGATCCAAATTACCGGAAGTTGGAATTGGCTTTCCCAAATCTTGGTGTATTTCTTTGAAGATGTTGCTTAGTGAACCAGGGATAGCTACTCCATCAGGTACAGAAAAACAGACTCCATAATATTGTCCGGGATTGGGATAAGGGTCCTGTCCAAGGATAACTACTTTTACTTTTTCGAAGGGACAGGAATTGAATATATGAAAAATCTGATGTCCAAGAGGGAGGACGTGTGCCCGTTTATATTCATCTTTGACGAATGTAACCAACTTTTCGAAGTATGGTTTGTCAAATTCTTCTTGTAATTGTTGTTTCCAACTTGGTTCTATTCTGACATCCATAAAGTGGGACTTGATAATTTATGTAATGGCAAAAGTAGATATATTACAAGAGAATATCAAGAATGAGAGGCAAAATTGTGTATCTCGCCGATTTAGGATGAATTGTGTGCTAATAAATGATAATTATCGTCTTTCTTCCGAAAAAGAACGGGTATAAATGTATTATTCTGATTTATTGTGTTACCTTTGTACCAAGAGTTTGAGTTACGAATCATTATCGTATAGTTCTTCTTTATAATATTTTATTAGCAAGCAGTCCTTGTCTTTAATTATCCTCCTCACTCCAAATTAGTATTTATTTTAATAAAATTTTAAATGAACATTTACATTTCAGGTTTAAGCTATGGCACTAATGATGCTGACTTAACAAATTTATTTGCAGAGTTTGGAGAAGTTTCTTCAGCTAAAGTAATTTTTGACAGAGAAACTGGTAGATCCAGAGGATTTGCTTTCGTAGAAATGCCGAATGATACAGAAGGACAAAAAGCAATTGACGAACTGAATGGAGTTGAATACGACCAGAAAGTTATTTCAGTAAGCGTGGCACGTCCTCGTACTGAAAGACCGTCTAACGGTGGTGGCCGTGGTGGTTATAATAACTCTAGAAGATATTAATATCCGAATAAAAGCAGAAGATATTATCTTCTGCTTTTATTTAATAAGTTATTTCCGTTTCATGATTCAACGGAGGAATCTTCTGATTGACACAGGGGAAGACAAAAAATCATATTACATTTAAGTTCTGCTAATTCTGGCTCTTTTTCTGTGCAATATCAGGAATATCTACTCCTGCACTTTCCATTCTGAAAATAGATTTATTAGACTTTTTTGTAATACACAATACTCTTGAAGAAGTCAGGAGTAAAGGTTTAATAAATTACACCCAACAAGGCAAATAGTCAATGACAGGGCCAATCTTGAGCGCTTGGATAAAGTGTGCTCACACTGTTTATCTTGTTCAATTGCTCTAAAGCAAAATAAAACATATGAAATCATTCTTTATAGGAAATATTGAGATAAAAACACCTGTAATACAAGGTGGAATGGGAGTAGGTATCTCGCTCTCGGGTTTGGCTTCGGCAGTAGCAAACGAAGGAGGAGTAGGCGTTATATCATGCGCAGGTTTAGGTTTGTTATACCCCAAAGGGAAAGGTACTTATCCTGAAAAATGTATTAACGGGCTGAAAGAGGAAATCCGGAAAGCACGTGCGAAAACAAAAGGTATTATTGGCGTAAACGTCATGGTTGCTTTATCGAATTATGCGGATATGGTGCGCACCGCAATCGAGGAAAAGATTGATGTGGTATTTTCCGGTGCCGGGCTTCCACTCGACCTGCCTTCATATCTGACTCCGGAGAGTACAACCAAGCTAGTGCCTATTGTATCTTCTTCACGAGCAGCCAAAATCATCTGCGATAAATGGCAGAAGAACTATAATTATCTGCCCGATGCAATCGTGGTGGAGGGGCCTAAAGCCGGTGGACATTTAGGATTCAAAAAAGAACAATTACAGGATCAGCATTATGCTTTGGAAACTTTGATTCCAGAAGTGGTAATGATTGCATCCAGTTATAAAGAACAGAAACAGATTCCGGTGATTGCCGCCGGCGGCATTTCGACGGGTGAAGATATTGCACATTTTATGGAGCTGGGAGCTTCAGGGGTACAAATGGGAAGTATATTTGTTACCACCCAGGAATGTGACGCTTCCGAGACGTTCAAGGAAGTATATATTCACTCCAAGTCCGAAGATGTTCTTATTATTGAAAGTCCTGTGGGAATGCCAGGACGAGCTATTGACGGGGAATTTATTCACAATGTGAATAGTGGACTGGAGAGGCCTAAGAGTTGCTCATTCCATTGTATCAAAACATGTGATTATACAAAAAGCCCTTATTGCATTATTAAGGCTTTATATAATGCAGCCAAAGGAAATATGAAAAAAGGCTATGCTTTTGCCGGTAGCAATGCTTTTCTCGCTGAAAAAATCAGTAGTGTAAAAGAAGTAATGAGTACACTGGAGCGCGAGTTTTTCTTGGCAACCCATAAACTGGCTTAACCTACGGGATTTTCATTCCCATGATGGAGTTTGTCAGTCCCTTTACAATATAAATTAATAGCTGTTTTGATACAGCAAAAATAACAATTATGACATTTAAAGAATTAAATATAACCGAACCGATTTTAAAAGCTATTGAAGAAAAAGGATATGCAGTGCCCACTCCCATTCAGGGAGAGGCAATTCCGGCTGCATTAGCAAAAAGAGATATATTAGGCTGTGCGCAAACGGGAACAGGTAAAACTGCTTCGTTTGCTATTCCCATTATACAACATTTGCAAATGAATAAAGAGGCAGCCAAGTGCCGGGGGATTAAAGCGTTGATTTTGACGCCCACCCGTGAGCTTGCCTTGCAAATAAGTGAATGCATTAATGATTATGCCAAATACACCCAAGTGCGGCATGGGGTTATTTTTGGCGGAGTAAATCAACGTCCTCAAGTTGACATGTTACACAAAGGAATTGATATCCTGGTTGCTACACCGGGACGTTTGCTTGACTTGATGAATCAGGGACATATCCATCTGGATAAGATACAATATTTTGTACTTGATGAAGCAGACCGCATGCTTGATATGGGATTTATTCATGATATCAAGCGGATATTACCGAAACTTCCGAAAGAAAAACAGACTTTATTCTTCTCCGCTACAATGCCTGATACAATTATTTCTTTAACGAATTCTTTGTTGAAGAATCCTGTACGAATCAGCATAACTCCGAAATCATCGACTGTGGATGCTATTGAACAGATGGTTTATTTCGTAGAGAAAAAGGAAAAGAGTCTTTTACTGGTTTCGATTTTGCAAAAATCAGAAGATCAGTCGGTGTTGGTATTTTCACGTACGAAGCATAATGCTGATAAGATCGTAAAGATACTGGGCAAGGCGGGAATTGGTAGCCAGGCGATTCATGGAAATAAAAGTCAGGCAGCGCGGCAGTTGGCTTTGGGCAATTTCAAGTCGGGCAAAACACGTGTGATGGTGGCTACTGATATTGCAGCCAGAGGTATCGATATTAACGAACTTCCTTTAGTTATCAACTATGATCTTCCTGATGTGCCGGAAACGTATGTGCATCGTATCGGACGTACCGGAAGAGCCGGGAATACAGGGACAGCACTGACATTCTGCTCGCAGGAAGAGCGTAAACTCGTTAATGATATTCAGAAACTGACGGGTAAGAAGCTGAATAAAGCCAGTTATACTATTTGAAATCAACAAATAACAATCTCTTTAAAATTAATATAAAACTAAATATAAATTCTATGGCAAAATCCATGACAGTTGGTAAACGTGAAAATGAAAAGAAAAGACTCGCTAAACGAGAAGAAAAACTGAAAAAGAAAGAAAGCAAGAAATTATCGGGCAGCTCAAATAGCTTTGAGGATATGATTGCCTATGTAGATGAGAACGGAATGATAACTTCGACTCCTCCGACAGAGGATATAAAGAAGGAAGAAATTAATCCGGATGAAATAATTATAGCAACTCCTAAAAAGGAAGAAGAGGAGCCGACGATCTTGAGAGGACGGGTTGAGTTTTTTAATGAGTCAAGAGGATTTGGCTTTATTAAAGACCTTTCAGGTGTTGAGAAATACTTTTTTCATGTAAACAATGTCATTGGCAATATTGCAGAAAATAATATCGTAACATTTGACCTTGAGCGTGGAGTGAAAGGCATGAATGCGATCAATATCTCTTTGGAAAACAAATCTACATCGGAAGATTTAGCTCAATCTAAACCTGTATAGGGAAGTGTATATTCTGCTTGTGTGTAAAATAAAAAACAAAATAATTAGAGATATGAAAAAAGGTAATATAATGCGTGATGTTATTTCATCCAGTCAGTTTACTGAAAATGTTATTAAAGAGTATAAAAAGGGTTTGGGAGATATGGTATTGGTAGCAATAACTCCGCGGACTACCATTGAACTTCCTGCGCATTTGACTCAAGCAGAAATAGATGCTCGTGTGGAGATTTATAAAAAACTGCATAGTTCTAAAGTATAGGCGGTTGCAAATTGCAATACGAGGAATAAAAAAATCCCTTGAACTTCAAAAGTTCAAGGGATTTTTTATTACCGAATCGTTAGTGGTGCCACCAGGAATCGAACATTTAAAGTCCTTTGTTTTTAAAGTCCTGATAGACAGCACTGAATCTTATATCGTTAAAATCAAAACCATTGAATTAGCCATATTCCTAATTTCAATTATTTCAATCTTTATCGCTGTCATTTTTTTGACGGTGCAAAGATATGGAAAAGGTTCGATTCCTCCAAATAGTATTGGGATAAAATTACAGAAAACTTTATAATGTATCCATTTATACAGGAATGAACGGCATATATATGAAGAGAACGTCTTTAGGAAAATTCCCGAAGACGTTCTCTTCAATACTGTCAGCTTTTAAAAAGCTTCCAGCCTGTTTTCATCCAGCAGTTTTATAATATCCTTTTCTTTATAAAGTATCCTGCCTCCCAGCCGGTAATAAGGGATAAGCCCGGTTGTCCTGTGTTCAACCAGTGTCCGGCGTGTTATCTTCAGTAATTCGGACAGTTCAGTTTCGGTGATGTATCTGTCACCGTTCAGGACAGGCCTGTATCTGTCCGGCTCACTTTTTAAGAGTTCAGTGATGTGTCCAATATCCTGGAAGAACCGGATAATCTCCGGACTTTCCCTTGTCAGTAAGTCATGTGCCATATTTATTTGCTTATTTGTTTCCTTTTTTTAACAGTCCTTCCATGTATGTGACGATGTCTTTTTTCCGGTAATAGATTTTCCTGTCTATCCTGCTGTACGGGATTTTTCCCGTGCTGCGTAAAGTAAGCAACTTCCTTGGAGAGATATCCATCATAATGCATGCTTCCTGATTGTCCATCCATTCCGTCAGTCTTTCTTCCTGCCGTATTCCTCTTCCTGTCCGGATATCCCGGATGATTGAGCTTAACGCCTGCTTCATTTCTTCAAATGTTGCGGCTTCGATACTGATCACTTCCATAAGCTTTTGATTTTTGTCTGATGCAAAGGTATGGTACCGGTGGAAAATATAAAGTCACTTGACCCACTATTATACTCCTGATTGACCCATCAAAAAAATATGAGATTTAAGTAGAGAAAAATGCATTTTAACCCGGATCAGTTTCAGTTATAATTCTTTATAGCAGATACTACTTCTTTTTAGCATTAATCTTTCTTACAGAATCTCCTGTTAGTTCAATTTTGTGTGCAGTATGTACAATTCTGTCCAGGATTGCATCTGCTACCGTAGGATCACCAATTGCATCATACCAACTTTCGACAGGAAGTTGTGATGTTATTATGATTGATTTTAATCCGTGTCTGTCTTCTATTATTTCCATAAGGATTGACCTTTCCCTGGCATCCAGTCCTATAAGAAACAGATCGTCTAGAATAAGCAGTGAACACTTTTCAATTTTTTTCATTTCAGATTCTATAGTTCCCTTGTTTTTGGCCATTTTAAGCTGTCCCATAAGCTTTGACGCATTGGAGTATAAAGTTCTGACTCCATTTTTGCATGCTTCATATCCTATTGCTGAAGCAATATAGCTTTTACCTGTACCAGAACTTCCCGTGATAAAAACATTCTGTCCGTCTTTTATAAAATCAAGAGATGCAGGTCTCTCAAGCTGGTTACGGTCAAGGTTACGTTTTATGGTATAGTCTATTTTCTCCATATATGCCTTATATCTGAAGTTGGCAGACCTTATCAGTCGCTCAATGCTTACATTGCGTCTGTAATCATACTCACTTTCTAGAAGCCATTTAAGGAATTCATCATTTGTCATACCATCAGAGGATGTTGTCCTACAGTCATTTCTGTATGTTTCAAGCATACCGTAAAAACGTAATTTGGAGAGTAATTCCATTATTCTGTCCATATTTTTTTCGACTGTTCTATTTGTTTTATTATTACTTGTCATTTTTATCTATGTTTTTAGAGTTAAAATAATCCTTACCTCTGAGATTTCTGTGTTTAGGGGTAAGTTCCGGAGCCTGTCCTTCCATTTGGACATGATACTTTTCATCTTCCCTGTTTACAAGAATACTTTCAAGCTCGTTGAATCCGAACATGCAGGATTCCATTGCTATCTGGCATGCAAGAACCATTCTGTCGTGTCCGAAACGTTCCACAAGACTTAATATACCATCAGCTGAACGTACTGCTTGAGCCGGATATTTTTTGGCTACGGCCACAAGCTTTATGTACTCCTCTACTATCGGATCGATTTTACGTGCCTTGCAGTATACATCATCCATTCTGATTCTGTATTCATGTAGTACTCCGGGAAGTTTATGGGAAGGTTTTTCTGAATATGTGAAAGGTGTATCATCCCTGCGATGTGTCGTAATGTGCCTGAATTTATGATATATCTCCACTGTATCCCCATCATACAGTAATTCTACAGTATCGCCGATATACTCTTTAGGGACACTGTAATAGTGATTGTTAAGCGACACATAACTGTTTCTCATGACAGTTGCCGTTTTCCGACTTTTTGATATAAATCTTGTAGTCGGTAATGTATGCAGCCTGTCTTTCTCTACCTCTATGAAACGCTCCTTACGGCTGTAGCTGCGGTTGTACATCTTTCGGCTGTTCAATGCATCCGTATGTTTCATTATTTCTATGTTCAAGGCTTCAAGATCATTGAATTTCAATCCTGTCATCTTTGAATAGACCTCCCTGTAAAGCAGTCTTACGGCATTTTCAACCAAAGCCTTGTCTTTGGGCTTGCGCACCCTTGCCGGAAAGACTACGCATCCGTAATGGTCTGCAAAAGCTGCAAAATCATCATTTATTACAGACTCTATTCCACCGGGCTTTGTTACGGCAGATTTGAGGTTGTCGGGAACTATGGCATTTGGTACACCTCCAAAATAATGGAAAGCATTTTCACACGCCTGGATAAGATATTCTTTCTTTTGTGATGGTACAGCCTCGTAATAAGTAATCTGGCTGCAAGGAAGTATTGCAGCAAAGACTTCTACGGGAACCTTATCACCTGTATTCCTGTCTGAAATATAGAGTTTGTCACCGGCAAAATCCACATACATCTGATCTCCGGCTATATGATCTATGCGTCCAACCGGTACTTTTACCTCCCTTTCACGTCTGAGATACAGGCAGAATGAACAATAGCTGTAACCTTGGGGACGGTTTCTCAGATACTCCTCATACAAGGACCTTCTTGTTGTTCCACGGGATTTAAGTCGTTTAATGTACTCAGGTATATGTTCTTGAAGATACTTATACTCTGCAGATCCTGTTGATTCGTTGTCAGTCTCCGTACCGAAAAGCTCGTGCAGATGATGCTCGTCCATTTTCAACAGGCGTTCCAACTCTATACCCATATCTTCGTATATATGGATATATCGTTTTACTGTATTACGTGAAATCTGAAGAGAAGAACTGATACTACGGATACTCATTCCTGACTGGTAGCACCGCAGTATGTGTTTGATTCTTATTTTCATTCTTTAAAATTTTTATTCGGTTAATAATACCGGGTTAAAATGCTTTTTAAAGTACAAAAAACAAGACTGAAATGTGGTAATTCTATAGGGTCAATTTTTATTATAATCTTAGTGGCTCAGTTTCGGTTATAAAGGTGGGTCAGGTCACTTTTACAATAGTGGGTCAAGTGACTTTATATTTTCCAATGGATATACATATACATACCTTTGCTTTTCTTGCGGAAATGGAAGGCGACCGCATTTTTGTCCGTTCCGATCCGCCGGATGGATTTTGCACGGTGCGCATTCGTTTTTGTAAGTGGAGTGATTGTCGGGTTACCACTGCTACTTTCTACGAGGTTCATTACTCGTTCTTCGTGAACTTGCATTTCGGTCATTTCAGCCATACTTTAATCATTTAAAATTAGACATAACCGGCTCCGTGGAGCCAGTATTTCGATTTCTTACTTGCCGGGTTGTTCGTGTCCGGGATTGTGCAAGGCTTGGCAGGAAAAAATACCGGAGCGTAGCGAGGATGATTTTTTGCTCGCCAACCAGCCCATAGGGCTGCCTTGGGCAATCCGCAGGACACGGACTATTTTTGCAGGTAAGAAGTTGAAATATAATAAGATATTAATAGGGAAAATAGAGTGTAGGCTTACCAGATAATATTATATTTGTTTTCATACATATATCAAGCTTTCGAGGGATTTGAACGGCGAAACGGACTTTTTTGAAGGAAAGGGTAAAGATTAGGCATAGACAGATTAAAGAAGGGTGAATGGATCTTATCCCTGTCGTCCCACCAAGAAACTGTCCCAGTAGCGCGTCCCACTTAGGAACATCCCAGTAGATGTGCATAGGCAAACTCAGCAAAGGATAATAGGGATGTGGTGAAGTTTTTTTTATTGTTTGTATAAGGATTATTTAATTCTACATTCTTGATAATGTCATGCAGTAGTTTGATGACGAATTCGATTATTGGGGAGCTGCAAATCATAAGAGGCACTCACCGACTATGTCGTGGCTCTGTTTATCGGCATGATGAATGTCTTGACAGTTCCGTTAGGTGGTGAAGGTGGAACTTCTAACGATTTGCCGTGAGGACGGAAAGAGGATGAAATGGAACTGCTCCTTCCTTGATGCCTGATGCCGTAAATACTACACTACGCTCGCAAAGTTCTCTATAAGCCGACTGTACCGAGAGAAGAAAGCGTTTCAACTTGCCATTCGTTGCCATCGCCTTTCGGTTCTCGCTGTTCAGTTTGTTTTCTTGAGCGTTCCACAACTTAGGATCGCACGAGAACTTGTAACTAAATTGGGCAATTGTTTGCTCATATGTTACTCATTTCATTATCGGAGCTTGTTTCGATTTGTACAATTTGCTCTTTTTCAGGTAGAGTAACACCTTGAATTTGCTTGTTTGCATATGCCTCTTTTTATGGACAAAGTTACCTGTTGTTGAACTGATCTTCACTATGCAAAACATTGTATTACAAAGAATAAGCACTGCAATGACAGAAAGATGAGTCGCCGAATACTCTTCTATCAGTTATTTTCTCCTACCTCATTACCATTCAGGAAAATAGATTAACAATCTGATAACAGAACTTCTGCTCAAATTCACATTCTCTGCACTTTGTTTCCCTTGCGTAAAGTGCTGATATATAACGTAAATCCTACTCATCCCCATTTGTTTTCCCTCCACCTCTCTCTAATTTCCTTTTCTCGAGTAGTTCCTGATGAGAAATAGGAAAACAAAAGGATTCTTAGAATTAGGATTAAAATTGAGTATGCTAGCAGCGGTATAAAAATATGCTGTATTGTCAAAGAACGGTTCGGATACCATAAATTCTGCTTCGAAAATATGGTGATTATTATTACATGTGGATTACATTATTTTAGAATCAGCCATAAAATAAACCATGTAGCAATTAATCTATATAATGTTTACTGATATTAATTCTTTAATATTTGCACAGTTATTTTTTTTTTCCGAATATTGTCCCATGTTAGTTGAATGAATATATTAAGAAGTTTAATTTTGAGAACTAAATTCAGTTTATGACTCTCAATGATCAGAAACGCATAATAGATTTATGGGTACAATTTTGGGGTGGAAATGAAATGGCATTTTCTCAATTGTACTGTTTATGCTTTGATGATTTATTAGCTTATGGTCGTAGAGTGGGGGGAGATAATGAGATGGTAGAAGACTTGATTCAAGACCTGTTTCTGAAACTTTATCAGAAAAAGATAATTCTTGAAGATAATACAAAGTTACGTTCCTTCCTATTTCGTGCATTAAAGAATTTGATTTATAATCAATTACTTCGTAATGCGAAACTTCAATCATTGCCGGATTATGACTTTGCATTTGATTTGGATTATACAATTGATGAGCAATTGTCTTGGATGCATGACCAAGGGTTGTCAGATGAGGTTCATCATATATTGAAAGGACTTACCGGACGTCAGAAAGAAATAATCTATCTTCGCTTTATCCATGAGATGAGTTTTGAAGAAATCTCAGAAATAATGAAAATTAATATCCAGTCTGCCCGAAATCTATTGTTCCGTTCCATGGAAAAGATTAGGAAAGAATCTTCATCCGCTACTATTTTATTTCTTATTAATGTGCTTTCTATATAATTGTATAGTAACTTGTTATAGCATACTTCTTTCATTTTTACTTATCCCGTCTGTCTTTTTTTTGATTTTTTTCTCCTGATGAGTATAAATTCATCTGCTCGTTTGTCATCATAGAAAATAAGGCAGAAAATGGCTCAATATACATTTAGAGATATAGAAGAATTTTTGTTGGATGATGATTTCTTCCAATGGGCAAGATATGGTTTTTCTGATAATGGGTTTGATATTAAATTCTATAAGATTCAGCATCCCGGTTGTGAAGAAAAGATAGAGTTGGCTATTGCGGTGATTCAAAATATGAAAGTGGTTGAAGATAGCAAACCTGTATCTGAGGAATATAAGATGCAAAGTTTTGCCAGAATGATGGATAGGCTTCAACATGAATCTTCGCAACCGGTACAGCTTCACAAAAAAACATTACCTTATCGGAGAGTAATGGCTTATGTGGCAAGTGTGGCAGCCTTACTATTCATCTGTTTGGGGACTTATTATATTCTATCCAAATCCAATTTGCAGAAAACTACAGATGTTACAGCCAATATTATAGACTCTTTAGGTCATTCAGGGCAAATACAGATTATTTTGGATGGTAAACAGGCCGTTGGTTTGGACAAAAATAATGCTGAAATCCGGGTAGGTGAGGACGGTACAGTTACAGTGGACGAACAATTGGTAGTTGCTTCCAGAGGAGAAAAGATATCGGTGAATCAGATAATGGTACCTTATGGGAAGCGTTCTAAAATAATCCTTCCGGATGGTTCTTTATTGTGGATTAATTCCGGTTCATGCATATCATATGCTTCGGACTTTCCGGAGAATAGAAAGTTGAATGTACAAGGAGAAGTATATTTGGACGTTCGTAAAGATGCTAAGCACCCTTTTGTCGTGAAGACGAATCGTTTAGAAGTTACTGTGCTGGGAACATCATTCAATGTAACCGATTATGTAAAAAATACGGAGACAGCAGTGGTACTTGTTCAGGGAAGTGTAGATGTGACAGTAGATAATAAAGAGAAAAAGCGCTTGCTCCCTAATCAACGTCTTTCAAAAGACAACGGTGCAGTAAAAGTGAATGAGGTGGACGTATACAACTATATTTGTTGGAAAGACGATGCTATGAATTTCGATGGACAGAGACTTTCTGATGTGCTGAAATCACTGTCGAGATATTATGATACAAAAATAGAAATATCAGGAAGTTTGAAAGATGAAAAATATTATGGTAGTCTTGATTTGAATTGTACACTTGACGAAGTATTGGAGGCTATCTCATTGACTACGCCATTAAATATAACTAGGCGAGGGGATGTAATATACATCATGCCTTGAGAAACTCAAATGAAGTATAACCTTTAAAAAGAAAGAAATGAAAAATATACCACCTTAAAATAAAACAGAAAAAACCGGATAATATCTGCGAAATATCATCCGGTTCACATTAGAATTAAAAATAACTCAGCAAAGTTATAAATCTAACAATACAAAAATATGAAAAATAACTCTCAGACAAGGAATAAAAGTAAATATTTAACCAATATTGGTTTTCGATTTTTACTTTTATGCATTCTTTTAACGTCCCATTTGTCAAAGATCTCGGCAGAAAACGGGTTTATGCTACTTCAATCCACGGATGTAACGTTAAATCTGACAAATGTCTCTTTGGAAACCCTGTTTAAAACACTGGAAAAGAAAAGTAATTATGTCTTCTTCTTTAAAGAAGATGTCTTGCAGAAAAATGAAAAAGTAACAGTCAAAGCACAAAACGAATCAGTTGTATCTATTTTAAATAGAATATTACCCCCTCGACAACTGACATATACAGTAAAAGGGAGACAAGTGATTATTGTCCGCCTTCCCCAAAAAGAAGAAAAGAAAGCAGAAGTACCGGTAGAAATCAAAGAATATACTGTAAAAGGAACAGTGGTTGATGCTAGCGGACAGCCGTTGCCGGGTGTAAATATTACGGTACAGGGAACGACCAATGGTGTTACCACAGATCTGTCCGGTGGATTTACGTTACGGATAAGAGATGGTAAGCGTGCCTTACTTGTTGCTTCTTATATAGGTTTTAGCACAAGAAAAGTCTGGGTATCCGGTGAAACTAATTCTTTGAAAATAATGCTTGAAGAAAGTTCGGCGTCTTTGAATGAAGTCGTGGTAGTAGGATATGGTACACAGAAAAAGCTGAATCTGACAGGAGCCGTGACAACTGCTTCCGGTGAAATCCTTGAAAACCGCCCTATCGCTAATATTGCTCAGGGTTTGCAGGGAATGGTTCCCAATCTGAATATTACTTTCAATAGCGGTCAACCAAACGAAGCAGCCAAGATTAATATTCGCGGAAATACCTCTTTGAATGGCGGGAATGCTTTGATTTTGATCGATGGAGTGGAAATCTCCGACCTGTCATTGATTAATCCTCAAGATGTGGAGAGTGTGTCAGTGTTGAAAGATGCTTCTGCCGCTGCTGTTTATGGTGCACGTGCTGCCTTCGGTGTGATGCTTGTCACTACAAAGAAAGGAAATCGTAATCAGAAAACGCGGGTGACCTATAATAATAACCTTTCATGGAGTTCACCGGCCCGTTTACCGGAAATGCCCCGTTCGGATGTATGGGCGCGTATGTGGAATAAGGCATACGAGTATGATACTCCGGGTGGATATTACTTTAACGAGAAGTTTATGGAGAAACTTGATGCACATATTGCCGACCCGGAACACAATCCTGCAATCTTGGTCGATACCGAAGGCATTCAGAATTCAAATTATAGTCCTAGCAACCCGGGATGGGCCTATGTGGGCAACACCGATTGGTTATCTGAGTTCTATCAAAAGTCAGCTTTCATGCAGCAACATAATGTGAGCCTTTCGGGTGGAACCGAGCGTAACAATTACTATGCTTCTATTGGTTTCAAAGACCAGTCGGGTATTTTTCGCTACGGAAATGATTCTTATAAGCGCTTCAACTTGGCGTTCAGTTTCGATACTAAACTAACTAATTGGCTGGACGTGAGTTTTGTTACTCGCATGAGTAACATTAAGAATGATGAACCCTATATGGATAATGGTGGTAGCAGTGCTCAAACTTGGTATTATGAAGTATATCGCATGTATCCTACACTTTCCATCTTTTTGCCTAACGGTGATTTTGCCGGTATGTATCTCAATAGTGGTAATTATAACGTTATTGGCAAGATGGCTTTGGCCGGACGTAACAAGAAAGAGACTTGGGATCAATGGTACATAGGACGTTTTGATTTACATCCATTGAAAGGACTTTCTATTAAGGGCGATTACTCTTGGAATCGTTATTCTACCGTTCAGAAGTTCCACCGTAAAGAGATTAAGCAAACTTTTCCTGAAGGCGGTCCTGAATGGATTATAGAGACTCCAAACTATGTGAGAAACTATAATTCGAACAACATTTACCACGCTATCAATGTATGGGCCGAGTATAAAACGTCGTTCAATGACGTCCATAACATTTCGGTAATGGGTGGTTATAACCAAGAGGAGAAGAGTTATGCTAATACCTCATATACCATGACTGACTTGTATGATAACGAGTTGCCTATTTCCGACTTGGCCATCAACTACAAAGACAATGCTGAAGGTGCAGACATTTGGCGTGTACAGGGGGCTTTCTTTCGTTTGAATTACGATTATCGTTCCAAATATCTACTTGAGGTAAATGGTCGTTATGACGGCTCTTCTAAATATGCCAAAGACGACCGTTGGGCATTCTTTCCCTCAGCTTCTATCGGTTGGCGTATTTCGGAAGAAAAATTCTTCGAACCACTTTCCAAAGTAGTAGACAATTTGAAACTTCGTGCCTCTGTTGGTGCTTTGGGTAATCAGATAACTAACGGCTATCATGACTATATGTCTATTCTTTCAGGTAAAGTGTTGACCAACTATATGATGGATGGCAAAATGGTCAATGCGTTGAATATACCTTCTTTGCCTAGTGTAGTGACTTGGGAGAAGGTTGTGACGAAAGACTTGGGTTTGGACTGGTCATTGTTCAACAATCGTTTGATGGGTACATTCGATTTCTATGTACGTGATACCAAAGATATGGTACGTTCGGTTACACTGCCTGCCGTATTGGGTACTTCGGGTGGTAAAGAGAATATTGCTGATATGCGTACCACTGGTTGGGAGTTGGAATTGACATGGAAAGATCGTATTAAGAATGTGTTAGGAAGTCCTATGGACTATTCGCTTACCGTAGGTTTGTCTGATTATCAGGCCGAGATAACCAAATACGATAACCCCAACGGTTCGTTGGCTGGTGGTATGTATTATGAAGGACAGAAATTGGGTGAAATCTGGGGGTATGTGACTGATGGTTATATTATGGACGATTTTGAAGCAGCCAAGATGAATTATGTACAGAAATACATTTCTTCTAAGTGGTATCCGGGCGATATTCGCTACAAAGACTTAAACGGTGATGGCATGATAGACCAAGGTAATCGTACATTGGCCAATCCGGGTGACCAAAAGGTGATAGGTAACTCTACTCCTCGATATCGTTTTAATTTACAAGGAGGTATTGGTTGGCGTGGTTTTGATATCCGTGCTATTTTCGAAGGGGTGGGTAAACGCGATATGTGGACAAGTAGTGATATCTTTTGGGGATTCTCTAGAGGCATCTATAACTCTTGTGTAACCCAATACCATATCGACAATATTTGGATTTATGAGAACCCTACAGCTTACTATCCTCGTTTGAATGCTAATGGCAATAAACGTAGTAAGCAGATTCAAACTAAATACTTACAAAATGCGGCATATATCCGTTTGAAAGATATTACTTTGAGTTATACTTTACCCAAGAGTTGGTTGACCAAGATGAAAATGGAGCAGGTACGTATCTATGTAAGTGGTATGAATTTGTGGGAGAAAACCGGTTTGCCCCCATTTATGACTCCTGATATTGTAGATCAAATAACTGATAATAGCTTGTCTAGCGAGAACAGTGGTAAAGAATATGCATTTATGAGAAGTTATTCATTCGGTATTAATATAACATTTTAAAAATTGATAGGTATTATGAAAAAATATATATTTTCATGTATTTGCATTTTGTGCTTGTCACTGTCCGGATGTGATTATTTGGATACTGAACCGGGTGACGCAATTTCTAGTGATCGTTTCTGGGAGACTTCTAATGCGGCCGCATTAGAGCAATATTGCAATCTTTATTATCCTAAACTCATCAAGGGACATGGTGATCCTTTGTCTTGGAATATTGGAAATATGATTATGCAAGAGTATCAGTCTGATAATCTTTTAGCAGCTGGTGCTAGTAGTATTACATTTGGTCAAAACACTGTAATGACTAGTAGTGCTGACTGGGACTGGTCTACAGTGAGAGGTTGTAATGCTTTTCTTGAAAATTATGAAAAGTCTCCCGTTTCGGATATTGATAAAAAGAAATTTGCCGGAGAAATCTTATTTTTCAAAGCTTTTGATTATTTCAATAAGGTGTGTCTTTTTGGTGAGGTACCTTGGTATGACTCTACGTTGAATAAAGATAATCCCGAATTGTATAAAGGTCGTGATTCTCGTGATTTAGTAATGACCAATATTTTGGCTACCATTAATAAGGCTATTGAGTTTTTACCTCGCAAGACTAAAGTTTATCGTGTGAGTCGCGATGCCGCTTTATTACTCAAAGCCCGTATCTGTCTTTATGAAGGTACTTGGCGCCGTTATCGTAATGTAGAGGGCGATGTAAAATTCCTCGAAGAGGCTTACAAAGCTTCTGGAGAGCTGATGGGGTATGGTTATGAATTGTATAAGGCATCGGGTACAGACGATAGCTATTTCGATCTTTTCATACAAGATAATTACAATGATAATTCGGAGGTAATTCTCTCTCGTGAATATGATCCTGCCCTTAATATGGGGCACAACGTGCCTAATAGTATTCCTAATAGCGAACAGGGTATGAGCCGTGACTGTTTCGAAGAATATTTGTGTGCTAATACAGGAAAACCCATATCTCTTTGTGGTTGTCACAATCCCAACATGGGGTATAATGCTGAGATGAAGAATCGCGACGGACGTCTGTTGCAAACAGTATGTTTGCCCGAATCTGGTAGTAAATATGCTCGTTTTTTATATCGTACTGCTGGAGGTATGTTAAAAGGTGGAGCTCCTAATATATTTTCCATTCTTCCCAACTCGGATACTCGAACCTTCTACGCTGCATCTTGTACCGGATATTCGGTATGTAAGTTCTATAAGGCATCTGAGCATTATGTGGGTAATCACAAAGGTGGTATTGACGCTCCTGTTATGCGTTATGCTGAGGCCTTGTTGATTCGTGCTGAGGCTGGTGCTGAGTTGGGGAAAGATCCTGAATTGGATAAAACCATCAATCAGCTTCGTGCCCGTGTAGGATTTACTTTTAAGTTGGAAGCTGATCCGATAGCTGATCCGGATTTAATTGCTAAATATCCTAATGTGAAAGGTGATAACGCTAACTTGATTCGTGAAATCCGTCGCGAACGTCGCATTGAGTTGTTTGCCGAAGGTTATCGTTGGGACGACGTTTGTCGTTGGAATGTAGGCGAGGTCGTATTTAACCGTGTGCGTCGTGGTGCTAAGATGGACCCCAATTTGTACTCTGCCGATGAGATAAAGACTATTAAAGATCAAGTAGGATTCGATGCCGATGGTTTTATTACTCCCTATGCTAAGCGAGTTACTTATAGTATGAATTTTACGGCTAAAAATTACTTGTACAACATTCCGTTGGACGAAATATCATTGAACCCGAATCTACTTCCTCAGAATCCGGGTTGGAAATAAATCATTAGTGTCCCATTAAAATTGGGACGAATTAAAAATTAAATAAACTTGGCCCATTTGGTCCGAATCGTTCTTTGTCATTTTGAAATTTAGTTTTATCAAAGAGGTCTCTCCGATGAGTCTTATCAGTCAATGAGATGCTCAGTATTTGTAACACTTCATATGTACTTCTGTTCAGTTGCATATCGTGTTGAATGATTGCCACCAAACAGTAAGCGCATATAGCAGCATATATCTGTATTCGAACAGCATTCTCTGTAGTTCCCCAAAATCTTTTGATTTTAAGGTGCTGCTTGAGCCATTTGAAAAACAGCTCTACCTGCCAGCGATTTTTATAAAGTTCAGCAACTTGAAGCGCAGATATATGCATCGCATTGGTTATGAATGTAAATTCTCGTTCTTGTTCTTCATCCCAATATTTAACCAATCTAAGTGGCTCTGGATAATATTGTTTAGGATAGAATCCTGTCAGAAGTACACTTGCGTCTGAAAGCACATTCTTAGGCAGTCTACGTTTCCATTGGATGGATTTGTACCCGAGATTCTTTTTTGCTCTGACAACAAAGTAGGCTTCAATTTGATGAATTTTATACAGCATTTTGAAGTTGTTATAACCGCGGTCAAAGATGTAATAAGAGCTTGGTTCATAAGGAATTTCAATCATAACTTTAGAATCGTGTACGGATGCTTCCGTGATATGAAAGAATGCAGGAATCTGTGTTTCCACATCATATAATGTATGCACTTTGATACCACCTTTCTTTTTGCGGAATTTTGCCCACCAAAAGACTGAAAGGCACAGGTCAATAGTTGTCGAATCGAAAGCATAAACGTTACCGCCAAGTTTGAAAATATGATTAGCACACTTTTGTCGTGCTTCGCTAACCAGGTAGTAAGCATATTCTTCAAAGATGTGATAGTCTCTATCTTGATTTGCTCTTGCCAGCGATGACTTTGATACATTTTTACCCATTCCTAAATGATAACATTTGGAATGATGAGCTTCAAGAGCAACTATCAAATCTCGCAGACTTTCACGATTAGAAAGTTGACCAAACATCAAAGCAAGTAGTTGATTCCAGCAGGTGAAGTGCTTCACATATTTATCACCATCATACTTGGTGACTATGCGGTTAAACTTACTTCGATTCAGAAATGAAGCCAATTGAGCGAAAACGTATTTGTCTTGGAACATATGCCATCGGATTAATCTGATGCAAAGCTACAAATTCAAGTCCGTTCGCTCGGAAAATCGCTGTAACTAACTAAATTTCAAATATTTCAAAGAACTCTTTTAGATTTTAATGGGACAGCAATGGAAATAAATAGTCAATTACTGTAAATGAAAAGAAAAATGGAAAATATGAAATACACTATGTCATACATTGCAAAGAATTTTCGAGTAGCATTGATGCTGTCACTCATGATGTTATTGTGTAGCTGTTCTAGTGAAGATAAATTGGAGCTTCACAAAGGAGCCACACTTCCTATTATGCAAGGAATAGCCGATAATGTGCCTTACATTCAGTCGGTAGAAAAAGAATTAACTTACGACTTGTATGATGGGGTACGCATTACCGATGTCATCTTTACCTATTGCGCCAAACCTACCCGTATGATTATTGCGGAAGTAGATTTAAACAAGAATGTGACCATAGTTACCTCTACACCTGATAATAAGCCGGAGGTGGGTAAAATTCTTCAACAGGTAACTGTGCAGGCTGAGAAAGCCGAAGCAGCCGGACGCAAAGTGATTCTGGGAACTAATGGCGACTTTTATTCTAAGAAAAATGATCTTTGGATTCCTGGTGGGTTATTCTACAAAGATGGTGTAGCCATCAAGACTGAAATAGGTTGGGAGGCTGATCATGTATTCTATATGCTCAAAGACGGTACAGCACATATTACTTCTGTTCCCGAGTTTAAATTGGTAGAACAAGAGGTAGTGCATGCTATTGGTGGTTGGCAAAGAATGGTGCAAGACGGCGAGGTAGTGAAGAGCTTTACTGTAAATGACAACGCCATGCAATTCCATCCACGTACCTTTGTAGGTGTATCTGCCGATAATCGCAAGGTTTATCTATTTGTTGTTGATGGTCGTCAGCCCGAATATTCTAACGGTATGCGTCTTGAAGACATGATGTTACTCTGTCAAGGTGCTGGTTGCTACCAGGCGTTCAATATGGATGGCGGTGGTTCTACCACTATGGTACGTCGGGTAGAAAAGGGCAGTTCTGTATCATTTGAGGTAATGAATCAACCTTCAGACAATCCTGCCAGATCGGTGATAAACGGCTTGCAAGTTATTGAAAAAACTAATTAAAAAACGGAATAGTATGAATACATATAATATGAAATTCCATGCTTGGTTTAGGGAGGTGTTGGGGTTGTTCTTGGTAGCTTTCATAGCTTCGTGTGATGACTCCGATTTGATACGTCGCGTTGAACCAACTCTTGAAATTCAAGATGAATTGTTGATGGGGCCTGTCGCTTCTCGTCAGGTAATTGATTTACACTCTTCGTATCCATGGTTTGCCGAAGCTTCCGCTTCATGGATTAAACTGAAACGCTATCGTGGGCAAAGTTTGTTGCCCGACTCTATAGTGGCTGAAATCGAAGAGAACCCGGAGATGGCATTGCGTGAAGGCTGGATTGAGATTCGTTTGATGGATCAAATGTCGAAACGCATTGTTGTGAAACAAAACGGTCGTGGTTCATTGATTACGTTATCTAAGGAGGTACTTTACTTTAATATTAATGGTGGTGAAGCTGTTTTGGATGTAGTAACCGATCTTGAATGGAATGTAGAAGAGGAACAGATTGGTGGATTTACCTTTAAGAAAGTAGACGATACTCATTTGAAAGTTAAAGTAGCTAAGAACACCACTGGGGCCGAAATAAGAAAGAGTGTTATTTTATCCGACACGGGTAAAACTACGGAAACCAAATTGACAATTGTTCAGACCAATGTGGAAAAGATGTTGTCTATTTCTTTATCCGAAACAGAGAAAAATATGATTACCGACAAAAAAGGAATGCAATTTAATATTCCAGTCTCTTTAAATATACAATTTGATTGTAAGGTTTCTCATTCTTGGATTCATGTGGGTGAACTGCCTGAGTTTAGCGGTGATATTGTGCAGGATGTAAACATTCCTATCGAACTGGATGCTAACGACGGATTTGAAGACAGAACAGGGTATATAGTTATCAAGAATCAGGGCGATGTGGTAGAAGTATCGGATACTCTCTATGTTACTCAGCGTCTCTACAGTCAGATTGTTTATGTGAAAGCTGGAGCCAATGGTGATGGTTCTAGCTGGGAGAGAGCGTTTGGCACTATCGAAGAAGGTCTGTCAGCCTGTGCTCACTATGGTGATATGCAAATGTGGGTAGCTGCAGGTGATTATTATTTGAAAGATTGGATTGAATTTAAGAAGGTGAATTTTTACGGTGGTTTTGAAGGAAAAGAGACTACAGTGTCTGAACGTACCATGAAGCGTAAATCTATTCTTCATGCTGCATCGTCTAATGTTTGGCCTTCTGTTTACATGTATAAATTGACAGAAGGTGCAACACGTGTTGTTGATGGTTTTGAATTTGTAGACTCTAAGGGAAAACAAGGTGAAGGCGCTTTGGTAGCTTATGAGTATTGGATGATTAGAAACTGTGTGGTGAGAAATAATACTTGTGCCCGTGATGCTGGTGGCGCATATTTTTTGTGTACATTGATTAACTGTGTGATACGTGATAACGAAACATTAAGTACATCTTCTACAATGAATGTTCAACAAAGCACTTGTCTATATAATGTGACTGTGGTCAACAATAGAAGTGCTGGTAGTAGTGCCGGTGTTCGTTTAGGTTCTGGTACCTGCCAGATGGTGAATTGCGTGGTATGGGGTAATGTTCATACTAAAGGTGATTTACACAGTGGCTATTTGGATCAGAACAAGGCTGCTATTTTTAAGAATTGTGCTATTCAAGGCGGATGGATTTATAATGGTGGAAATACTCCTCAAGTTTCTAATTGTATTAATCTGAATACGGATAATGCCGCTACCGATGGTCCTCAATTTGCTGATGTAGCAGGTAAGAACTATCAGCCCACAGAGAACTCTCCGTTGGTTGATGCTGGTTTGAATTCTGTGGTAAAAGATTGGAACTTGCTACTTGATATTCAAGGAGGTGCTCGTATATCAAACGCTGGAATTGATATCGGTGCATTTGAGTGGCAAGCCAATAAATAAAATATAGTGTAATATAGAAAGCAATTCTCTATAATTCATAATAAAGAATTGCTTTCTTTATTTGTTTACCTAATTAAAAATAATATGAAAAGTAAATTCTTAACAATGAAGTTTATATTGGGAGCACTGATATTATCTTTTAGTTGTGCTTGTTCTAATAGTAATTCTGAAGAGGCTATGCCACAAACCGCCATAGGACGGCAATTGGTTGAATCTGGTATGGCCAATGATGTGACTTTAGATAACGAGAGTGTAGTGCGTGATGGGGTAAAACTGAATGAATTGGCTTTTAAAACGTTTGGAGAGTCTCAGCATATTTTCGTGGCTACAATCGACTTAAACAAACTTACTTTTACTCCGGCTACAAAAGACGATAAGAATGTACCGGCAACAGGGCCTGAATCTAGTGCGCCTCTCCCGATTCATGCTTTTGCGGCCGAAGCAAACGGCAAAACTGTTTGGCTGGGTGTGAATGGTGATTATTATGCTGACAATCCACGTCGTGTTATGGGGGTTTTCTATAAGGACGGAGTGTGTATTAATTCGCAGTATTTTGAAGGGCACGATGAGGTGTTGTATCAACTGAAAAATGGTGAGACCTATGTGGGACAAGCTGATGAGGCGTTGGCTCACGAAGCCAATCTGTTGCATGCGTTGGGAGGATATGGACTATTAGTTAAAGATGGGGTGGTTCAAAATTCTTACGAAGAAATGGGTGATTTGCAGAATACCCATCCGCGTACTAGTGTAGGGCTTTCTCAAGATAGAAAGACCATGTATATATTTGTGGTGGACGGTCGTCGAAAAGACTCTTTCTTTGCATTGGGACTTACTTTGCCCCATCTGGCTTCTATGATGAAGGCTGTGGGATGCTATAATGCTATCAACCTTGACGGAGGAGGATCAACTACGCTTATAATCCGAAAGGTGAATGATGGTGGGAAGCCGACTTTTCCTATTTTGAATACACCGGCCGATGATCGGGTACCCCGTAAGGTTACCAACAGTATGTTGATTATAGAAAAGAAGTAATTGTATAAAGCCGACTTAAATAGATTTTAAAAAAAATAGAATAATGGAAAAGATTTTATATGCCGCTATGTGTGCGATATTGTTCCTTTGTTGTAGTTCCAGCGATGAATCCGAAGCAAATTCCCAATCCCCTTTTACGCTTCCTGACAAAGCAATTGTACTGGCCGAGCAAGCCTCTAAGTCAGTTGTGATACTCGATGCTTCCACTTATCGTACTGTATGGAGTTGGAATCCGGAGAAGGCCGGTGTACCCTCCAATTGTCAAACATGGTTTCACAATCCTAGTGAGGTTAAGCCAGTGTTCAACAATCAGTATATCTTGATGACTGCATCAGGTGGTGCTGTAGCTCTTATACGTATTGCCGACAGTAAATTGATGTATTATGCGTATGTGGGTGAAAATCCACACTCCGCAGAGATTTTGCCCGATGGAAATCTCGTGGCTGTATCGTCTACCGATGGTAAGTTACGTACATTTATGACTGATACTATTAAAGGAACGGGCAAGTGGTTTGCCTCTTACGAGCTTCCTAGTGCCCACAACGTGGTATGGGATCTCCAAAGAGAGTTGCTTTACACCACCGAAGGGATTAAATTGTGTACTTATAAGTACAATTTCAACCGCAAGGAGCCTAGATTGCAAGATCGAAGCGTAATCTTCGAATTACCCAACACCGAATCGTGCGGGCATGACCTTTTTCCCGTGTATAACAAGATCGATGTGCTATGGATCACTACTAATGAGAATGTGTGGCAATATGATATAAAGAATAACAAAGCTGAATTGATTTACCCGCTTTACGCTGTGAAGAGTGTGTGTAACAGTGCCGACGGGGTACTGATGTTGTATCCTACTACCGAGTGGTGGTCTGATGGTCTGATAAACGAGAAAGGTAAGAAACTATTTAACATCTACGGCGCTAAAATCTATAAGGGTCGCTGGGTAATGAATAATACCTTCAGCTACCCCAAGGAGCATAAACCCAAGTTTGAGTAATATATAATGAAAGTATGGATATTAGGAGCAGTGGGTCTTTGGACGATATGTAGTTTTGCACAGCAGCAAGAGGTTCCCATTTATTTGGATAATAATCAACCTATAGAGAAGCGTGTGGAAGAATGCTTTGGCACGCATGATTTTGGAAGAAAAAGCGGTAATGACCCATGCCCAATCTAAGTTCAGTTCTCCCGGTGTTCTTCGTTTAGGGATTCCTGAAAACTGGATGTCTGATGGTCCACACGATGTACGTGAAGAACTGCTTTGGGATCAATGGAATATAGCTAAGTGGACGAATGATTCTTGTATTGCCTTTCCGGCATTAACCTGTTTGGCGGCTACGTGGAATCCCGAATTATCTTATATATATGGAAGCAATATTGGAGAAGAAGCACGCTACCGCAATAAGAATGTCCTATTGGGGCCGGGAGTTAATATCTATCGTAGCCCGCTGAACGGCCGGAATTTCGAATATATGGGAGAAGACCCATTTGGGGCATCCCGTATGGTAGTACCTTACATAAAAGGTGTACAGAAAAACGGAGTAGCTGTATGTGTGAAACATTATGCACTGAATATTATGACGATGAGAAACACGAATGGGTGGTGGAACCGGGAGAATTTCGAGCTTTAATAGGAGCCTCCTCAGCCGATATTCGTAGTAGTGTAAAGTTTAAACTTAGATAAATAGATTAACCAAAATAAGAGAATATGAAGAAATATATAGGCCTCGTACTAGTGGCGATGTCGGGCTGTATACTTACAGTTAACGCACAGCAATCATTTTCTTATAAGAATCCACTTCTTCCTACAGAACTAAGAGTGAATGACTTGCTGGGCCGGATGACACTGGAAGAAAAGATAGCTCAGATTCGTCATTTGCATTCGTGGGATGTGTTCGATGGACAGATCCTGAATCAAGAGAAGTTGGATAAGATGTGCGGTGGAATAGGATATGGGTTCTTTGAAGGTTTTCCATTGACGGCTGCAAGCTGTCGTAAGACTTTCCGTGAGATACAAACCTATATGGTAGAAAAAACACGTCTGGGTATTCCCGGATTTCCGGTTGCCGAATCTTTGCATGGAGTGGTGCATGAGGGAACAACTATCTACCCTCAGAATATCGCGATGGGGAGTACTTTCAATCCAGAACTGGCTTACGAAAAGACTAAACATATTGCAGGCGAACTGAATACGCTGGGAGTGAAGCAAGTGTTGGCACCTTGTATTGATGTTGTACGTGATTTACGTTGGGGACGTGTAGAAGAGTCTTTTGGTGAAGATCCTTTCCTTTGTTCAAAGATGGCGGTTGCTGAGGTAAAAGGATATATGGAACATGGAATTTCTCCGATGTTGAAGCATTACGGTCCGCATGGTAATCCTTTGGGTGGATTGAATCTGGCTTCGGTGGAGTGTGGTGTACGTGATTTATTTGATATTTATTTGAAACCATTTGAGGCTGTGCTTGCTGAAACTGAAATTATGGCTGTCATGTCCAGTTATAATTCTTGGAATAGAATTCCTAATTCTGCTTCTCGTTTTATGCTGACGGATATTTTGCGCAATAGATTTGGTTTCCGGGGATATGTTTATTCGGATTGGGGAGTTGTCAGTATGCTGAAGACTTTCCATAAGACGGCGGTGGATGATTTCGAAGCGGCCCGGCAGGTTTTGACCGCCGGAATGGACGTGGAGGCTTCCAGCTCTTGCTATGCAGTGCTGGCTGATAAAATACGGAATGGAGAGTTTGATATCAGCTATATCGATCAGGCCGTGAGACGAGTGCTTCGTGCTAAATTTGAATTGGGGTTATTTGAAGATCCCTATCAGGAACAAGCAGTCTATCGGCTTCCTCTCCGTTCGAAAGAAAGTGTGAAACTTTCACGTAGGATTGCAGACGAATCGACCGTATTGCTGAAGAACGATGGACAGTTGTTGCCGCTGAATGTTCGGAATTTGAAGTCAGTAGCGGTGATTGGTCCTAATGCGGATAATGTACAATTTGGAGATTATACCTGGAGTAAAAAGAAAGAAGATGGAGTGACACCGCTTCAAGGAATCAAAAACTTGTTGGGTGATAGGGTGAAAATCAACTATGCTAAAGGATGTTCTTTGGCTTCTTTGGATACTTCGGGGATAGCGGAGGCTGTGGATGCTGCCCGTCATAGTGATGTTGCTTTGATATTTGTGGGGAGTTCGAGTACAGCGTTCGTACGTCATACTCAAGAGCCGTCTACTAGCGGAGAAGGAATCGATTTGAGTGATATCTCTTTGACCGGTGCACAAGAACAATTAATACGTGAGGTTTTTGCTGTGGGAAAGCCGGTGGTTGTTATATTGGTGGCAGGAAAGCCTTTTGCCATACCTTGGGTGAAAGAGAATATTCCGGCGATATTGGCACAATGGTATGCTGGCGAACAGGAAGGAAACTCTATTGCGGATATTTTGTTTGGCAATGTGAACCCTTCCGGAAAACTGACTTTTTCATTTCCGCAAAGTACGGGACATCTCCCTGTCTATTATAACTATTTGCCTACAGATAAAGGATATTATAAAGAGCCGGGAACTTATGAAAAACCGGGAAGAGATTATGTTTTCTCAAATAGTTCCCCACTATGGGCATTTGGATATGGATTGAGCTATACTCAATTTGAATATCTGAAAGCTGTTACAGATAAGGAACTCTATCAGGCTAATGATACCATTTGTGTGACTGTTCAATTGAGAAATACGGGGAAAAGAACCGGGAAAGAGGTGATACAGGTATATATGCGAGATGTGGTCAGCTCGGTGATGACACCGGTGAAACAGTTGAAAGGTTTCAGAAAAGTGGATTTACTTCCTGGACAGATACGGGAAACGACTATAATGATTCCTGTTCATGAATTTTATTTGACGGATGATTTGGGTAATCGTTATCTCGAACCGGGCAAATTTGAATTACAGGTAGGTACTTCTTCCGACCGGATTTATTTCAACCTTCCGGTGTATATCGGTTCTTCCGGAAAGAGAGGGCAGACGGTTCCCAGTACTTCTTTCAAATCACAGACAGATGGAAAAGTGATTCAAGTAAAAGGAACTGTCCGTGATATACAGGCAACTCCGCTTGCCAGAGTGAAAGTCCAGTCCGAAGAATCCGGTGAAAGTGCGTTGACTGACTATCGGGGCACATATACTATCAAGGTGAAAGATAATGGCAGACTTATTTTCTCGAAAAAAGGATTTGCCGATAAAACAATAGAAGTAGAAGGACAGACTGATGTCAGTATTCAAATGGCTAAAGATGAGTAAATACATGAAATACTGTATGACCATTGGCTTGTTGGGTAGTATGACTTTACAAGCTATGGCTCAATATACAGGAAAGGTTTTCGTTGATGAGAACAGAAATGGTCTTCTCGATAAAGGTGAAAAACGGTTGCATCGGGTCTCTGTTTCCGATGGGTTAAATGTAGTACAGACAGATTCAAATGGCGCATATCAATTGTCCGGACATTCCCGTATGCATTTTCTGTTTATTACTACTCCTTCCGGATATAAGACTGATAATGCCTACTATTATCGGATAGAGAACGGCCGTACGGAATATGATTTTCCGGTATATCCTTGTTATGGAGGAATTCAAGCTGACGGTAGTCATCGGTTTATACATATCTCTGATACAGAGATACGTGGAAAAGAAGGAAATCAAGAGTGGATAGATAATCTTCGTGACTATTCGGCTAATGAGAAAATCGCTTTTATCGTACATACAGGGGATATTTGTTATGAATCAGGACTGAATAGTCATATAGGCTTGCTGAATACCGCCTTGATGGAAGATACACAAGTCTTTTATGGAATAGGCAATCATGATTTGGTGAAAGGTGCTTATGGAGAAGAACTCTTCGAGAAATTCTATGGACCGGTATTCTATTCATTTGATGTGGGGAATACACATTACATCATGACGCCTATGCTTCGTGGAGATTATTTACCGGAATATACTAAAGAAGATGTGTACTGCTGGATGAGAAATGATCTTGCTTATGTAGGCAAGGAGAAGTCGATCATTGTTTTCAATCATAGTCTGCCGGAAGATACGGTAGCTTTCAAATATGGTATGAGTGATACGGAGTATATAGATTTACCGGCTATGGGATTGAAAGCTTGGTTGTATGGTCACTGGCACGTAAATCATATGCATAAGCATGAAGCGACAGGAGTATATACCATCTGTACCTCTACGCCTGCTTGTGGCGGCATTGACCATGCGCCTTCCGCTTTCCGGGTGCTGACTGTTGATGTAGAGGGTGATGTGACGTCCGAGTTCCGTTACAGTTATCTGTCTCCTTCATTACATATTGTTTCGTTGGAGAATGGACAGCTGCCAATACTTTCTTCCGGAATGATTCCTTTGTCAGTCAATGCCTACTCTACGGTTTCCCCAATACGAACCATGCGTTATTGGTGTGGATCGGAAGGTAAAAAAGTTCTTTCCTCCAATCTTTTGAAACGTCAGAGTGATTTCAATTGGTATGCGGAAATTCCTTTGCTTTCTCAATGGGAACATCGGCAGCTTACTGTAATAGTAGAAGCACTTTTCAATAATGGAGAGGTAAGGCGATACAGGCGTTCGTTTTTTTATGAAAAGCCTGAAAGGAAACAATTGCCTTTGCGGTTGTCATGGATTAAAAATGTAGGTGCTTCTATTTTTATGTCTGCTCCTTTGGTATATCGGAAATGTCTCTTTACGGCATCGGTCGATGATAATGAATCAGGGAAAGCGGCTGTAGTGTGTATGGATGCGCAAAATGGAACAGTCTGTTGGCGGTATTCACTTCGTGGCTCTGTACGCAGTAGCATTGCGATTGCTGATGGACTGGTCTTTGCCCAAGATGTACATGGTTACCTATATGCGATTCAAGCAGAAACTGGGACATTGGTTTGGGAAAAAGATTTAAATATCGGTGTACTTCCTCCTTTGAATGACGGGCTGGTTGCTGCTTCGGATGTAGTATATGCCGGTACAGGAAAATCCTTATGTGCCTTGAAAGCAGCTACGGGGGAACTTATTTGGAAAAATGGAGCTTGGAGCAGGGGGGAGGGATGCGTGGCAACACTTTCTCTTGGACATAATATTCTGATTGGGCATGCAAACTGGAAGGGGTTGTATGCCAATAATGCAGTTAATGGTGAGTTGTTGTGGGAGAATAAAGATGCGGAATTAAAATATCGTTCGGCCTCTGTTGCTTGGGAAGGAGAGAATCTCTATCTTCTTTCTTCCCATTCCTTTTTTATATTGAATTCAAAGAACGGTGAGATTATAGTACGTAAAAAAATGAATTGTTCGGTCGATGTGAATTCAACTCCTTTAATTACTGAATCCGAGATAATATTTGGAACAGCTACTAATGGGGTCATAGCTTTAGACAAGCAGACCTTAGAAGAGAAATGGAATTTTAAAACAAATCCCGCTTTGATTTATACATCTCCTTATTCTAAACCATCATCTTCAACTGTAGAGACTAGTCCAGTGTTGGTTGGAGATACTATTTTCTTTGGGGCTTCTGACGGAATACTGTATGCATTGAACCGTATAAATGGTAAACTGCTGTGGAAATATAAAACAGGTGTGCCTATATTTTCTACAGTATCTGTTGCGGGAAACACTTTGTATGTAACAGATTTTGCCGGTAATGTGTATGGGTTTATAATGAATAATAAAACACAAGATTAACGCGAATTATCGTAGATTATCACAGAAATGACTTTATAAGTTGTTGATTATTATATCAATATAGGGATATTCTATAAATGTCTTAAAAAATACGATGGCATATGAAGATGATGTCCTAATATCGGGATGGGACTATCCATCTGATTGTGTAAATAGAAAGAGGCTGTCTCAAAATAGAATTTCAAGAACGAAAAACTTATAGATTGAAATCTCTTTAGAAAAAATTTCCTTATTTTGCCCTTTCTTATAAGGAAATAAGGCTAAAATAAGGGGATTCTTATACTTCAACTTACAGATTATAAGTAAGGCTGTCTCATTTTTCTATTTTGAGACAGCCTCATTTCTATCAAGAAAAGGTCTGCCTGTATATGCGCCACCTTTTTTCAAAGGCTGTCTCTTATAACCGCTTTGTGGAATTGGAAAAGAGGTGGCCATCCCGTTGGCTTTGTTTATCAAAAAGATACTTTTAGGCAAATGTACAGGCATCAGTTTCGTTGACAGTACTCCTTTACGGGTATGCAAGAACCTCTTTCAAAGATTGTTTGTCAATGGCATACAGCTTATAACCAAGTTAAAAAGTAATATGAAAGGAACGTTGATGTCACTTTCAGACAAACTCCTTCTTAGGAAACGAACCATTATAGAAACCGTTAATGACGCACTCAGGAATATATCACAAGTGGAACATTCAAGACATAGAGCCTTTGATAATTTCATTGTCAACCTCTTGGGTGCAATCGCAGCATACTGCTGTTTTCCAAAGAAGCCGTGTATCAATGTTACGAGAACAATTGATATACAGCTTGCCTTATTTTGAATTTGTCGAACTCACGTTAATTTATTGTGTCAATTGCTCCTTAACATGAATCATGGATTTCTTTAGGCTTGCATTCATTACTCGTGCGTAATGTTGCGTCATTCGTGTGGAAGCATGCCCAAGCATAACCGATACATCTTGTAGGGGTACATTGTTAGCGAGCGTAATGGTAGTCCCGAATGTATGCCGGGCCACATGAGTGGTGATATTTTTTTTAATCCCGCAGAAATCTGCTATTTCTTTGAGATAGCTGTTCATTTTCTGATTGCAGGGAACTGGGAGACAATATCCTTTTTTGATGCAGACAGGATTATTTTCATACTTTTTTAGTATGGCAAGCGGAACGGGAAGTAGAGGTATGTTACAGATTGAAGATGCTTTACGCCGATGCATCAGTTTGATTCTTCCTTTTCTGATCCACCAGTCTCCATTATTATCTTGCACCATATCTTCTTTTTTGAGCGTGGACACATCGACAAATGCCAGACCGGTGAAACAGGCGAAAATGAAAATATCCCGTACCAGTGCCAGTCGGGGTATAGTGAATTCCTTATTCATAACGGTCTGTAATTCGTCATATGTGAGGAATACGGGAGCTGTTTCATCCTGTTCCATTTTGTATCCATAAAACGCATCTTTCTTCATCCAACCTTTTGCCAGCGCCATATTTGTGATTTTCTTGAAACATTTCATATATCGTACAATAGTGTTGCGGCATAAACCGACTTCTGTTTTTTAATGCAGGTCAAAGGCTTTTATGAATTCCGGAGTGAGTTCATGGAAAGTAATATCTTCTTTGTCATAAAATGTGGGAATGGAATTTTCGAGTTTTTTCAGTACATTTTTGTAACGGTTGATGGTTACTGGTGCATAGTCAATATTCACAACTTTCTCCATATCCTTGATTTCTTGTCGTATTGTTCCAAGCAAGGTACGCATTTCTGTATCCTTGCCGAATACACGTTTTAGTATTAAGGAGGGAGTGGATATTGCCTGCTCCAATATAAGTTCCTTATACTTTTCCAATGCTCGCGTGGCTAATTCAGATAAATAACTGTTGAGTTCATTGGAAGCCCGGTCTTTTCCTTTACTACATCCTTTGGCTGCGTTCCACAGTTTAAGAGGAATGCTTCTTTGGATTCGTGTTTCTTCATATTGACCGTTAATTGTGATCCTCATTAGAATAGGTGCTTCACCATTTTTTAATAATTTCGTTTTGAGAACGAAAAACAGAATCTTCATTGTTCCTTGTTTCATAACCTTTTTTCTTTAAGTTGGTAAATGGAATTAGTTATTCTGTCAACTTGAAAGATGAGTTGGAAGTCGGTAAAAAAGTTAAAATCGGTGGTTTTTTTGTGACATGGTCTGAAAAACCACCGTTTTTTTTTAGTTTTAAGATTCTCTTTGTTTTCCTTCATCTTATATTTGTCTGTAAAGGAAGAATCTTTTTTGCTTTTCTTTTTCCGCTATTTCCATTACATTCAAGCAGGTATGCAAAAGTATGTTTTTGCTCCTAAAAATGATTGGCGCAAATTATTGTAAATGAGTGAAATATAGTGCAATCGGTGGTTTTTTAAAGGGACTCTGAAAAAGCCACCGAATGGGACATTTCCAGATACTCGAATCGGCTAGAATTTGCGTATTGGAGTATAAAAGAAAACCCATTGAAATGACTGTATTTCAATGGGTTCCGAGAAATTACCGAATCAATAGTGGTGCCACCAGGAATCGAACCGGGGACACAAGGATTTTCAGTCCTTTGCTCTACCAACTGAGCTATGGCACCTCGTGCTTGTTCGGTCCGGTAATATCTCTTTTGCGGTTGCAAAGGTAGTGAAACTTTTGGATTCTGCAAGTCTTATGGAAATAAAAAACACTGATAAAAAGTTAGTCGGCTAATTATCAGTGTTGTATAAGATGAAAAATATTTCAGGTATGTGATGAAATCTATTATTTATCTTCTTTTAATGGATTCCATCCCTGTGCTTTTAGTTCGAATTCTTGTCCATCACGGGTAATCAATGCACAGCCAAGTTCAGGTTTGGTAATATGTCCGATGAGACGAACTCCTTCCATTTGTGAAATTTTCTCATGATCGGCGATGGAAACAGTAAAGAGTAGTTCATAATCTTCTCCACCATTCAAGGCACAAGTCGTAAGATTCATGTTAAACTCTTCGGCCATAACAGCTGTCTGATAATCGATTGGGATATGCTCCTCGTAAACGCGGCAACCAGTATTGCTTTGTTTGCAGATATGCATCAGTTCTGATGATAGGCCGTCAGAAATGTCCATCATAGAAGTAGGGATTATATTGGCGGCTGCCAATTTCTCAATGATATCTTTGCGCGCTTCCGGTTTCAATTGGCGTTCTAATAAATACTCTTTGCCGGAGAAATCCGGTTGGACATCTTTATCACCTTGCAATACGACTTTTTCACGTTCCAAGAGTTGTAAACCCATATAGGCTGCCCCCAAGTCGCCGCTGACGCAGATCAGGTCAGTGTCTTTGGCTCCATTACGGTAAACTACTTTATCCTTGTCGGCATCGCCAATACAGGTGATGCTGATAGCAAGGCCTGTCAAGGAAGAAGTGGTATCGCCTCCCACAATGTCGACATTATATTGCTGGCAAGCCAGACGGATACCGGAATAAAGTTCGTCCATATCTTCCACGCTGAAACGCTTGGAAAGACCAAGAGATACCGTAATCTGCCGGGGAGTACCGTTCATGGCATAAATATCGGAGAAATTAACTACTGCTGATTTATATCCCAAATGCTTCAAGGGAACATAAGTCAGGTCAAAATGCACACCTTCCATAAGCAGGTCGGTTGTTACCAGTACTTGCTTTTCTGAAGGGTAGGAGAGAACGGCGGCATCGTCGCCCACTCCATATTTGCTGGATTCGTTTTCCAGTTTGATTCCCTCGGTGAGGCGGTCAATCAGACCAAACTCACCGAGAGATGCTATTTCAGTTCTCATAAATCGGGATGATTGTTTAGGCACGGTTGATAAGTTCGCGCATGATCGTGGTCATTTTCGGTTGAGCAGCGTCAGCGGCTTTCTGAACTTCTTCGTGTGTTACTTCTACGATTTTTCCTTCTACTCCCAAGTCGGTGATGACGGAAATACCAAAAACTTTGATACCACAATGGTTGGCTACGATAACTTCCGGAACGGTAGACATACCAACCGCATCAGCACCAAGGATATGGAATAATTTATATTCGGCAGGAGTTTCGAAAGTAGGACCTTGCGTACCAATATACACTCCGTGTTGTACTTTAATTCCTTTTTCTTTGGCAATCTCGTCAGCCTTACTAATCAATTCCTTGCAGTATGCTTCGCTCATGTCCGGGAAGCGAGGTCCGTAAGGGATATTTTTTCCGCGAAGCGGATGTTCGGGGAAATAGTTGATATGGTCAGTGATAATCATCAGGTCACCGATTTCGAAATCTGCATTTGTACCGCCACTGGCATTGGATACAAACAAGGTTTTGATACCTAATTCACGCATGACACGTACAGGGAAAGTTACTTCTTTCATCGAATAACCCTCGTAATAGTGGAAGCGTCCCTGCATAGCCATGATATCCTTATTGCCTAGTTTGCCGAAAATCAGCTTACCGCTATGACCTTCGACGGTAGATACCGGGAAGTTGGGGATATCCGAATACTTTATTTCATACTTCTCGGTGATTTCGTTTGCCAAACTGCCAAGTCCGGTGCCTAGTATAATAGCAGTTTCCGGACTGGTATGCATCTTACCTTTCAGATAAGCTGCGGTTTCTTGTATTTTCTCTAACATAGTCAATAATATGTTGGTTAAATTTATCTTGTTGATTTTGTAATATTTCAATTTCAATAGGCAAGGCGTAGATAAATGGTTTCAATTCCTTGTCCAAAGCCGGATGGTTAATCAGGCGTGTTGCATCTTTCTCGGTGGTAATAATCAACCGGTGTTCTCCTTTCAGTTTATGAAACCGTTCTTTGATAAGCTGTATATCCCGATGAGTGAAATTGTGGTGATCGTCAAACGATAGTAAATCTATTTGTTTGGTACAACCTTCCAGTCTTTCGAGAATAGGGGCAGGTGAGGCAATTCCCGTCATCAATAATATATCAGTGTTTGTCAGTGAGGACAAAGCAACCTCATGGTTTGTCGAAATTGCATTTGTGTCCGGAGACATGGTAGGGAACACTGGTTGCAGGTTACCATACCGGAACGATGAGAAGAATAACTGTTGATATGGATAAAGGTTCAGCCGTTTCGTGATAATGTTATAATCAATAGGCTTGATGTCTTGCGGGCATTTGGTGACAATAACGATTTGCGCCCGATTCTTGCCGCTAATTGGTTCACGAAGCCGTCCTGCGGGGAGCAAAGTGTCATCACAGAATAATCGGTGATAATCCGTTAACAGAATACTCAATCCCGGTTTGACGTATCGGTGCTGGAAAGCATCGTCCAATAGGATAACATCTATTGAAGGCTTTTGCAGTGCAAGCAACTTTTCTATGCCATGACAACGCTTTTCGTCGACAGCTACTGTGACAGACGGGAATTTTTGATGCATCTGGTAAGGTTCGTCGCCAATGCTTCTTGCCGTACTTTCCGGAGTTGCCAATACATAACCTTTCGTGTGCCGTTTATATCCCCGGCTTAATACAGCTATCTTATATTGATTACAAAGAAACTTTATCAGATATTCAGTGTGTGGAGTTTTTCCTGTCCCTCCTACAGCGAGATTACCCACGCTGATAATAGGTATATCAAAACTCTTTGATTGAAGAACTTCCCAGTCAAAGAGTTTATTTCTCATCATTACCACTGCTCCGTAGAGCCAGGAGGCAGGGTAGAGCCACTTATGTATCTTGATAAAGTGTTCGTCCATGTATTACGGTTTATTTAATATTCAGTTCGAACGGAATACGTGCCTGAATCATGGATTGTTCTTGCAGATTTTTCAGTAAGCCGAATTGCTGGTAGTACTCGCCTAATTTACTTTTCAGTAATTGTGATTCTACATAATTCGTCGGTTTCGTATCAAGCAGGGAAGACAGGAAATCTTGTTTCTCAGGATAAGACACAACGGTATAGCCTTCAATACCGGCTTTTGCAACAGCAATATCCAGTGCCTTGTCAATGCCACCTAATTCGTCTACTAATCCCAGTTCTTTAGCAGTTTCCCCAGTCCATACACGGCCTTCGGCAATCTTCTCGATAGCTTCCTTCGTCATGTGACGTCCTTCGGCACAACGAGTTACAAAGGTATCATATCCTTCAGTTATCATCATTTGAAGCAATGATTTCTCATCCTCGTTAAACGGACGCATGATATTTCCGAAATCAGCGTATTTATTCGTTTTTACGACATCATAACTTAAGCCGATTTTGTCAGTCAATCCTTTCACATTAGGAATCATACCGAAGATTCCGATAGAACCGGTCAGGGTAGTAGGCTCTGCAACAATCGTATCGGCAACGCAAGAGATGTAGTAACCTCCTGACGCAGCATAATCACCCATAGAGACAATGACCGGTTTCTTTGTTTTCAGCTCTTTTACAGCATGCCAGATTTGTTCCGAGGCGAAAGCGCTTCCACCTGGAGAGTTGACACGGAGTACAACAGCTTTCACATCATCATTATCTTTCAATTTGCGCAGGTCACGAATGACTTTCGAACCGACAATCCCGTCTTCGGAAGTTGCAGAGCTCGGATAGTCTGTAATCTCACCGGATGCATAATAAACAGCTACGATATTACCGCTTTTATCTTTCGGCACATTTTTCCTTACGTTCATCATGTCGCCCAATCCTAATATAGGAAGATTATCATCTTCATTGATCTCTACCAATTTCTTAAGATAATTGCGCACATCATTGCGATAAATCAGTGTATCAGCCAATCCGCATTTTATACTCTCTTCTGCCGGATAGAACATGAGCATGCGATCTGCATAAACATTCAGTGAGTCTACAGAAATATTGCGTGAAGTAGATACCCCTTCCGTAACCTGCCCCCAGATAGAAGTGATAAATGTGGTAACCTGTTCGCGGTTGGCAGGACTCATTTCCGTAGCAATAAACGGCTCTACGGCAGATTTGTAAGTTCCTACCTTGAACACCTGCATCTCAACTCCTATTTTTTGCAGCAAATCTTTGTAGAACAGGGGAGCAGAGGCGATACCCCGCCATTCAATCATTCCTTTGGGATTGAGCAACACCTTATCGGCTGCACTGGAAAGATAATAAAGTCCCTGCGTATAGGAGTCTGCATAAGCAATAACGAATTTTCCACTTTCTTTGAAGTCGAGCAGTGCGTTGCGGATTTCCTGCAAAGAAGCATAGGAGGTGCCTAATGAGTTTGCCTGTAGATAAATCCCTTTAATATTTTCGTTTTCTTTAGCCTTCTGGATAGAAGAAAGAATATCGTCCAGTCCGTACGTGTTAGATCCGTCACCCAACAACTGTGATAAAATACCCAGCGGATCTTCTTGCGTACGTTCAACCAACGTTCCGTTTAAGTCGAGCATCATTACAGAATTCTTTTTTACGATTGTTTCCGTGTCCGAAGCAGACATGATGCCAAACAACGTTACCATGCTGATTATAAATAATACAATACTTGACAAAATGATACCTGTCACCGTGGCAAGTGTAAATTTCAAGAAATCTTTCATTATACTTATTGTTTTTTGCGCCAGCTTGTTATTAAGCTAACAAAGATAAATAATTGAGTTGATATTTATTCAATAAGTCGTACGAATTTTTGTTTTATCACAGCGAATCCATATAAATAGGAACTTCCTTCATTTAAGATTTAAGTATATTTGTCTGTATCAAATCCTTTTAAATGAGAAGAAATCTCTAATTTTGTGGCACAACTATTAATACATTGAATAATACTATCATGAAAAAACTCACATCTATCTTTTTATTGCTCTTGTTTGTATGGACGGTACAAGCGCAAACTGCTCGTGAAGAGATCCGTGCAAACCGGTATTTATCCGCTAATAATTATTATGCATATCCCACGCCTACTGCCAAGCAGACAGCTGCTCCTAAGGGGTACGAACCTTTTTATATCAGTACATATATGCGTCATGGTTCACGGTATTTGATTGATCCGAATGATTATCGTTTCCCCAAGCAAACTTTATTAAAAGCCGATTCTTTAAACAAACTTACTGCAACAGGTAAAAACACACTGGATATTGTTTTGCGCATGGCTGATATGGCGGAAGGCCGTCTTGGTGAACTGACTTCGGTGGGAGCACGCCAACACAGAGGAATTGCAAAGCGTATGTATACTAATTTCCCACAGATATTTGCGGATGGAACAGAAGTGGATGCCCGTTCCACAGTTGTCATCCGGTGTATATTATCCATGACATCCGAATGCCTCCAATTGCAGGCGATGAATCCTAATCTATGTATCAAGAATGATGCAAGTTACCATGATATGTATTACATGAATCCTCCTGCTAAGGATTTGAGTAAAATAGCTAGTTCCGATAAAGTGAAGAAGGTTCAGAAAGATTTTGAAGCTACCCATGTACGTCCGCAACGGTTGATGAAAACATTGTTTACAGACGAAGCGTATGTAAAAGCAAACGTTGATGAAGCGCGCCTGATGAGACGTCTTTTTGATTTGGCTTGTAATATGCAGAGTCATGATACAGATATGCAGCTATATTCTCTTTTTACGGATGAAGAGTGTTATGATCTATGGAGTTGTAACAACTTATATTGGTATCTGACACACGCTTGTTCTCCTGTAACGGATGGTTTGATGCCCTATCGGGAAGCCGACTTGTTGCGTAATATTTTAGATAGGGCAGATGCTGCTTTGAAAGAAGGTAAGAACCAGGCCACTTTAAGATTTGGTCATGAGTCTTGTCTGTTACCGTTAGTCGCTTTATTGGAACTGAATCATTATGGAGAATCTTACCCTGACGTAGAAAAGTTATCCGAACAATGGAGAGCGTATGATATTTTCCCGATGGCTAGTAACGTGCAATTCGTCTTTTTCCATAAAAAAGGAAGTAACGATGTATTGGTAAAAGTATTACTTAATGAAAAGGAAGCTAAACTACCGGTGAAAACAGACGTAGCTCCTTATTACCACTGGAAAGATGTAGAAAGCTACTATCGTGAAAAATTAGATAAATATCAGCATATATAATGCGACATTAACTTAACATTATTATATTTACCATGAGAAGAAAAACCCCTTTTATGGCTGCAACTCTGGCAGCAGGCTTGTTTTTTTATTCTTCTTGTACTCCGGCTGAAAAGACGGATACAAAAGATTATACTCAATACGTTAATACCTTTATCGGTGGCGCAGACAACGGGCATACATTTCCCGGCGCATGTTATCCTTTCGGTATGATACAGACCAGCCCTGTGACGGGTGCAGTCGGTTGGCGTTACTGTTCTGAATATGTTTATGAGGATTCTCTGGTTTGGGGATTTACACAGACACATTTGAATGGAACAGGCTGTATGGATTTAGGCGATATTCTGGTGATGCCGGTCACTGGCACACGTGCCCGTGCGTGGGATGCTTATCGCAGTCATTTCCCTAAAGATAAAGAAGCGGCTACTCCGGGATATTACACTGCAGAGCTCTCTGATCCACAGGTAAAAGCAGAACTGACTGCCTCTATCCATGCTGCCCTTCACCGCTATACTTATCACAAGGCTGATTCTGCCTCTATATTGATTGACTTGCAACATGGTCCTGCATGGAGAGAAGAACAATATCATTCACAAGTCAACAGTTGTGAAGTGAACTGGGAAGATGCTCAAACACTGACAGGACATGTCAATAACACGGTATGGGTCAATCAAGATTATTTCTTTGTGATGAAATTCAACCGTCCGGTAGTCGATTCACTTTATCTTCCGATGGGCGAAACAGAAAAAGGAAAACGCATCATTGCCTCTTTTGACATGCAGCCGGGAGACGAGCTGATGATGAAAGTGGCTCTTTCCACCACCAGCATAGACGGGGCTAAAAAGAATCTGGAAGCAGAAATTCCTGCCTGGGATTTTGAAGGAGTAAGAGCTACCGCCCACAATGAATGGAATAACTATTTGAGCCGTATTGAAATAGAGGGTACCGATGATGAAAAGACAAATTTCTATACTTGTTTCTACCACGCATTGATTCAGCCTAATCAAATTTCGGACGTAGATGGTATGTATCGTAATGCCGCCGACTCTATTGTAAAAGCCGGAACTGGTGCTTTCTATTCTACATTCTCTTTGTGGGATACTTACCGTGCCGCTCATCCATTTTATACATTGGTGATTCCCGAACGTGTGGACGGTTTTGTGAATTCTCTCATCGAACAGGGTGAAGTGCAAGGCTTCCTGCCTATTTGGGGATTGTGGGGAAAAGAGAATTTCTGTATGATTGGTAATCATGGCGTATCAGTCATTGCCGAGGCTTATCGCAAAGGATTCCGTGGCTTTGACGCTGAACGTGCTTTCAATATAATAAAGAAGACGCAGACTGTATCTCATCCGTTGAAGTCTGATTGGGAGGTTTATACGAAATATGGTTATTTCCCGACAGATCTGATAAAAGCAGAATCTGTATCTTCCACTTTAGAATCTGTATATGATGATTATGCTGCTGCCGATATGGCACGTCGTATGGGTAAAGAGGAAGATGCCGCTTACTTCGCGAAACGTGCTGACTATTATAAGAATCTTTTCGATCCGGAGACGAAGTTCATGCGTCCGCGCAAAGCTGACGGAACTTGGAAAGCTCCGTTTAACCCAAGTGCATTGGCACATTCTGAAAGTGTCGGTGGAGATTATACGGAAGGAAATGCATGGCAATATACTTGGCATGTACAACATGATGTGCCAGGATTAATCCAGTTGTTTGGGGGAGAAAAACCTTTCTTGAATAAATTAGACTCATTGTTTACGGTTAAGCTAGAAGGTGAAAGTTTGGCAGATGTTACTGGATTAATCGGGCAATATGCTCATGGAAATGAGCCAAGCCATCATGTTACTTATTTGTATGCACTGGCTGGTCGTCCGGAACGTACACAGGAATTGGTTCGTGAAATATTTGATACTCAATATAAAAACAAACCCGACGGACTTTGCGGAAATGATGATTGCGGACAGATGTCTGCTTGGTATATGCTTAGTGCGATGGGATTCTATCCGGTAGATCCGGTAAGTGCGGAATATGTATTCGGTGCTCCACAGTTGCCGAAGATGACCTTGCATTTGGCCGATGGCAAGACTTTCACAATTATTGCGGAGAATTTGTCGAAAGAACATAAATATGTAGATAGTATTACATTGAATGGCGAACCATATACAAAGAAAACGATCTCGCATGAAGATATTGTAAAAGGTGGTACACTGGTGTATAAGATGAAGTAATAAATTCTCAAGCATTCTCACTGCGATGAGTATTTTTTCTCATCGCAGTGAGAATTTTTTCTCATTCCTATGAGTATTTTTTCTCATAGTATTGAGAATTATCCCTTGTCAGAACATACGGAAACGGCGTTTTACACAGACTGAAACTACCTTTATTGCATAGTCCTGCTCACCTCTATACGCTGCTTTTCAAACTTCTCATTATTGGTGTTGCGGTTACTAACCTCTTTACAGCGAATAGGTGCACTCATTTCAAGCAAGCGCAAAATCTCATTTAAAGATTCACCTTCAAAAGTCGCTTTATAGGAATACTTTCCTAGTTCGGCGTCTTTCAGAATAAATTCCACGTTATAAGTCTGTCCCAAACGCTTGAATACATATTCCAGCGGGTCATCTCTAAAAATGAGTATTCCATCTTTCCATGAGCACCATTTATAAGTATTGGTCTTATTGACGTTATATAGAGCAGTGCCTAGATTATAGTCAATCTTCTCTCCCGGTGAAAGGGAAATCGTCTTTTTCTGGTCAAGAGTAACTGCGACCTTTCCTTTTACTAATGTCACTGCTGCTACATGATCCGGAGCGTATGCGTTCACATTGAATGCAGTGCCGGTAGCTTCTACAGTCAGTTGTTTTGTTTTTACGATGAAGGGATGCTCTTTATCGGATTCTACTTCAAAATAGGCTTCACCCTGCATTGAAACAACTCTTTGCTTATCATTGAATTGAGTCGGATACTTTAAAGAACTTCCGGCGTTTAGCCAAACTTTAGAACCGTCAGGCAGATTAACTACCGACCAAGTGCCATAAGGAGTGAATAACTCCTGATAAGTCTCTGCAATTTGAGAAGCGGGTTTAAAATAAAGATAAGCAGATAATATCAGTAAAGGAAGAAGTAAGATAGCTGCCACTTGCTGCCAATAGTGCAGGAAGGACAACTTAGGACGAACGGAAACCGGCGGCCGGTTTTGATGGAGAATCTGCTCCATTACTTTTCTGTGCGCACTGTCCACATCTATCTCTTCCGGATTAAAGGCCGGGTGACTGATCTCCCATATATTCTTTTGTGCCAGAAAGCTTTTATAATTTTCGGGAGTAGCTGATATCCAATCATCCAGTATCTTAATGTCTTCTGCTGTAGACTCTTTCGAGAGATATCTGGAGATTATAATTTCTATGTCTGAATCTTTATTTATCATATGCATTTTACCTTATATATAATAGACGTTTCAGAAAGAAAATCCCACATTCATTAGTGGAAAAGAAATAAAAAAAGTAGTAAATAAAAATCTTTTAATAAGATGCGGAGCTGCTTCAATGCTTTGCTGATACGTACTTCTACCGTTCTGACAGAGATATTCAGGCGATTGGCTATTTCCTGATATTTAATGTTTTCTAATCGGCTCATCTCGAACACTTCTCTTTCTTGAGGAGGTAATTGTTCCAATGCATTTTTAAGTTGCCGGCATAAATCAGAATACAGTATGTAGTTTTCTGTCGTATCTATATCTATAGAATCCGATTTAAGTTCGTAAGCAACGTGTTCATCTATAATCCTGCGATGGCGTAATTCGTCCAGACAGTAATTCCTGACCGCTTTCAGTAAATATGATTTTAGTGAGTTCTCAATTACCAATGATTTCCGGTCATTCCATAGTTTGAGAAAGATATTTTGCACAATATCTTCACAGGTAGATTTCTCCGGAATGTAAGTACCGCCAAACAATACCAAATCTTTATAATAAGTATGGAATAATCGGGTAAAAGCCTGTTTATCATCCTGTTTCAGTGCTATTACCAGAAAACGGTCGTCGGAAGTCTGTTGTTGGATATTCGGCATAGTATTGTAGTAAAGGTTCTATTGTCGGGGGTAAAAATAGAAAGATTATTTGGGATAAACGATAGTTTGAAGAAAAAATAGTGCAGATGAAAAAATAATGCGATATGGAATGTGGCTTTTATTTTTAGAAACGTCTTATTGATAGAAACGAGAGAAAAACACATTTATTAACCTTTAAATAATACAAGCCATGAGAAAGACATAATCAGTGAATTCAGCTTCCGACAACTGATAAAAAAGGAAGGTCTGACTCACCTTCCTTTCCAAAGATTCAGTTATTCGTTAATCAACTTATTTGTAGAACCAATAACCAAACATGTAAAGGTATGAAACTTATTTCAATTAGAAAAATGAAAAAGAGAATTAATGTACCTGCGAGTGTAAAAATGGGGAGAATCTGTGCTATATGGTTGTTTTGTATAGCTTTGCAAGCTATCAGTATACCTATCCTGGCACAATCCGCCAAAATTACATTGCGACTGAAGAATGTGACTGTAGAGGAGGTCTTGACTAGTATCGAAAATCAGACAGAATATCGTTTTTTATACAACAAAGATATTGTTGATGTAAGCCGTATCGTAAGTATTTCTGTGAAAAATGAATTGATGACTCTGGTACTGGATAAACTTTTTAAAGGCGAAGGAGTATCTTATACGATTGAAAAACGTCAGATTGTATTAAACAAAGTTTCATCTCAACCACAGGATAACAAACAGCCGGTCAAAGTGACCGGAAAGGTAGTGGACGAATCCGGCGAGGCTCTTCCGGGAGTGACTGTGATGATAGAAGGGGCTACTCAAGGAACCATTACCGGTATAGATGGCAATTACCAGTTGCAAGTTCCGGAAGGCTCGACACTGAAATTTACTTCAATAGGTTACACTACATATATGCAGAAAATTACCCGACCAATGATGTTGAATGTGACGATGAAAGAAGATTCAAAACAGTTGGATGAAGTTGTTGTGGTAGGGTATGGAACGACCACCCGTAAGAATCTGACCACTTCCATTGCAACGGTAAAAACGGAAAAAATATCGCGAGCCGCAACAAGTAATATGTCACAGATGCTGCTTGGGCGGGCTGCCGGACTGGAAGCTACGTTGACAAGCCCGCAACCGGGTGGAGCAGTTGACCTTTCAATTCGTGGGGCAGGTACTCCCATTTTTATAGTAGATGGAGTAATGATGCCTTCCACTTCTTTAGAGGTTGGAAATGGAAATCAGGTTATGCCCAACTCTATCAATCGTTCGGGATTGGCCGGACTTAATCCTGCCGATATTGAATCTATCGAAGTGTTAAAGGATGCATCTGCCTCCATTTATGGAATTGGTGCAGCCAATGGGGTCGTATTGATCACTACAAAGAAAGGTACTGAAACTCGTCCCCAAATCACTTATGAAGGAAATTATTCTATCGTGAAAAACTATCCGTATCTGGAACCTTTGAGTGGGGAAGAATATATGAATGTTGCCAACATTTTCAATAAAGAAAACTATTTATTTACGAACAGTATGTATCCTTACGGTGATAAACCTTTTGATAATAAATGGGTACCTCAATTCTCACCTCAACAGATAGCTGCCGCTCAAACAACAGACTGGCTGGATTGTGTATTAAAGGATGGTAGCATCAATAATCATAATATCACAATTACGGGCGGTTCTAAACTGCTGAAATATTATCTGTCCGGAAATTATTACAAACAGGAAGGTACGGTAGAAAACTCCGCTATGGAACGTTATGCTCTTCGGACAAACATATCTTCACAATTGCTTCCATTTCTTAAGTTGACAGCAATTGTCAATGTAAATGAGAATGAATATACAAACTCAACTTCTGGTGGCGGTGGGGGTGGAAATGGGTACGATGCCATACAATCAGCATTGACTTATCCTTCTTATTTACCAATCAGAGGTGAGGACGGAAAGCCTACTTTATATTCAAATTACCCTAACCCGGCTGAAATGATAAAAGTTAGTGACCGGACTAAAACAAGCGGTTATTATCTAAACTTTGCTGCCGATGTGGATATAATCAAGGATATGTTGTCCTTCCGTTTGATGTATGGTATTAATAAGGAGAATGCTAATCGTAATCTGTATATTCCTTCTGATATATATTTTATGGATATGTATAAATCAAGAGGGCATTTGGGATATGTTGAACGTAGAAACCAAACCATGGAAGGCACATTGACTTTCAAAAAACAGTTTGGAGATTTGTTACGTGTCGATGCCGTAGTCGGTATGGGAAGATATACGAACGATTCAAATGGACTTGAACTTGACTACGAACAGATTAACGATCACATTGCTGCTGATAAGGTGGAAGCTGCGGAAGGCGCTTTCTACCCGACTTCTTTCAGGGCAGCCGATGAACGTCGTTCTCAATTTGCCAGGGCAAGTGTGGATGTGCTCGACAGATATGTAGTTGCCGCTACTATTCGTCGCGATGGAACGGATAAGTTTTTCCCGGGAAAGAAATATGCCTATTTCCCTTCAGTGTCATTGGCCTGGAAATTATCTAACGAGCCGTTTATGAAGCATATATCATGGATTGACCAGTTGAAGATTCGTGGTAGTTATGGACAGACTGGTAATGATAATCTGGGTAGTTCGCTTTATGGCACTTTCAGTCTGGCAGCCCAATATATCAAGTTCTCTAACAATTCAGTGACTTATGTACCCTATCTGCTTAGCGGTCCTGATTACCCGAATGTTACCTGGGAAAAGACTACCATGAAAAATATAGGTATAGACTTTTCAGTCCTGAAAGATAGAATCTGGGGAAGTTTTGATATGTTCCGCAATGATGTAACCAACTTGCTGGGATATGACTCTGCCTCTCCGCTTAGTATGACATCTTCCGTCCCGATGAATTATGGACATTATGTACGTTACGGATGGGATGCGACTATCAACTCACTAAACTTTGAAATCCCCCGTGTGTTTAAGTGGACCTCACAATTGACCTTATCACATCATAATGCCGTTTGGAAAGAACGGATGCCCAACTATTATTATGAAGAATATCGAATCCGCAAGAACGAACCGGTGAATGCTTATTATTACTATGAAACGGAAGGCGTTATCAACATAGATAAAAGTAATATGCCCGAATCGCAGAAATCTTTGCCGGCAGACGCGCAACAGCCCGGTTATCCGATTATTAAGGATGCAAATGGGGATAACAAAATAACGATTGATGATGTAAAGATGCGGAATACACTTCCAAAAATTCACATAGGCTTTGGAAATACATTTGTATACAAAGATTTTGATCTGGATGTATTTATGTATGGACAATTCGGACGTACACGCTATAACTATGCATATCGTTGGGCACTTGTCGGAGATGTGTATTACACGAGTCCCAAGAATTCGAACAAATATGTATATACTATCTGGAATTCTCAAACCAATCAGAATGGAAACCGTCGTGGTATTGCTTCAACAAAGGCTGTCGCTTTGCCTGGTAACGTAGGTTTTGAGGAAGATTATCAGAATGCTTCGTTCGTACGTGTCAGGAATATCACTTTAGGATATAACCTTTCAGGAAAGAAGCTGGGAAGAGTAGGTGATTATGTGAGTTCTATCAGAGTTTTTGTCGACTGTCAAAATCCGTTTACTTTTACCAAGTTTGTAGGTGTCGATCCTGAAATAAAGACGGGTGGCGACGGCTCCAAAGCGGAGTATCCGATGACGAGAACATACTCCTTCGGAGCAAAAATATGTTTCTAAGAAAACCTGTAACGAAAGAAAAGATTGAAAATATGAACAAGAATAAATTATTTAAGGTGTTTGTCATGATTGCATTTATCATGTGCAGTTGTGAGGATAATTTTGATCCGAAGATGTATGGCACGTTGAATGTTTCTAATTATCCGGTGACTGAAGCCGAATACGAATCATTTATGATGACCTGCTATATGCCTTTTACGACAACATGGACCTATTGGATCGGTGCCGGAACAAGTGGCAATCAGCACGGTTGGTATATCCCTGCCGGAGGTGTACTGAAGTTCTTTGATTATCCGACAGATGAGGTGGCTGTGTGGAATAATGGTTGGGGAGGCGGATATTATTTCCTTTCTAAAGCCGATTTCAGTCAGTGTGTTTATTACGCAAGCGGTACATTAAGCGATGAAAACCCGAACCACTTTCCGAAAGTAAGTGAGATTTCCTACTTCACCAATGTGATCGGCACACTGGAGAAGGCTTCTACCGAAGTGGTCTCTGAAGAGCGTAAAAGAGAATTTATTGCTGAAGCCCGTCTTTGTCGTGGATTGATGATGTATTATCTATTGCATGTATATGGTCCTGTTCCTTTGATTGTCGATCCGAACGACCTGATTAATCCTTCAAAACTGGAAAATCTGGTACGTCCGACATTGCAGCAAATGACGGAGTGGATTATGGCTGATTTTGATTATGCTTATCAGTATATTGCAGATACGCAGCCGGAACAGGGACGTTACAATAAAGACTATGCACGTGTATGCATCATGCGGCATTGCTTGAATGAAGGCTATTATATGTCCGGTTATTATCAGAAAGCGATTGATATGTATAACGAGTTGAAGGGACGGTATAGTCTTTTCAAGAAAGGGGACAATCCTTATATCGAGCAATTTAAAAATGCCAATAACTTTAATTCGGAAGTGATTATGGCTGTCAGTTGTGATGAAACGGCGGATGGTACGAATAAGTCCGGCAACTTTAACCCGCTGATGATGCTTGCTACTCCCGATAATGCAGCCAGAGTGGACGATCAGGGAAATCCGACTCCTTTCTATCTGCAAGGGCAGGGATGGGGACAAACTTTCAACGTGTCTCCGAAATTTTGGGATACGTATGATCCTTCGGACAAACGTCGTGAAGTGATTCTGACCAAATATTATACGACTGCCGGAACTTGGATTGACCGGAATACAACCACATGGGACGGATTTATAATTAATAAATTCCCGATTGAAACGGCTACGGCTTTTCAGGGGACTGATATACCGTTGGCCCGTTGGGCGGATGTCTTGTTGATGTATGCGGAAGCCGAAGTTCGTAAAAACAATGCTGCTCCGTCTGCTGACGCTGTTGCTGCGGTCAATGAGGTGCGTAAGCGTGCCGGACTGGATGATCTTCCGTCATCAGCAACAGCTAGTGCCGAAGCTTTCCTGGATGCTTTACTTACCGAAAGAGGACATGAAATGTTGTATGAAGGGATGCGTAAAATAGATCTCATCCGTTTTAATCAGTATGCGCAACGTACAGCGAAGATCAAAGGAGTGGCTCCTACACATCAATATGTGCCTATTCCTAATTATGCGGTTCAACAAGCTTCGGAATCTTATGGAAAAGTGTTGTTACAGACATTTGAACGTGAGGGATGGAAAGCGGATCTTGCGGCAGCTCGCAATTAATGTCATCATTCATTATTGTTAAACTAGAGATCTTAAGAAAAATGAAAAAGATATACGTATTATTCATGTCGTCGTTATTGCTCCTTTCGTGTGCAAAAGATGATGTTAGTAAGCCAAGTGAATGGCCGGAGTGGCCTACACCTTCAAAACCTAAAATAGAAAATGCCGTATTGCGGGGAGTGAATGGTGAAACGGTTGTGGCGGCTGGTGATAAGGTGAAGTTCACCGCACAGATCAGTGATGAATATAATGATTTGGTTTCATTCCAATTATTAGTGACAATGGATGGAGCCGAAATCTTGAATTTGTCTAAAGGATTGAGCGGACGTTCTGCGGTTATTGAAGAGGAAGCTACTTTACCTTTTGTTGCCGGTTTCCAGAATGGACGTCCTGTGGTGACTATAAAAGCTGTAAACGATTTAGGTGGCAATGAATCGACTCTGACTTTGGATGAGGCCGCAAGTGTGGCGGTGACCCGTCCGGAAACACCTTCCCAATTATACCTTGTTGATGATTTGGGAAATGTGTATGAAATGGACAAGGAGAGTCAGAATGAAACGGATTATAGTTTCCGGACGAGTGCGGCGGATTTGGCAGGGATTGGCGATCATTTTAAAGTTGCCGAAAAGATAATAAATAATAAACCTGATTATTCCGGTTTGGTATGGGGATATTCAGACGATAAGATCGCGATTGTGACTGATGATGCAGCTACTTCGATTCCGACTCCTAAGGTAGGAAGCTATACATTGGAGAATATCACTTTTGATATGTTGAGTTTTCTGGCTGATAAGACTTTGACATACAGCATTGATATTGATAAGTCCCGCTTCTTTGATGTGGGAGGAGGATATGTCCAGTTGGATGTTCAGCTGGTAGAAAGTGCCAAGATTAATTTTATAGGTTTTGGTAGTGATGTCACCAATATGCTCCGGCCGGAATTCTTTAAAGATGTTTCAGGGAGCAAAGCAAAATTCGATGGTCCGTCGGTACTTTATAACTTGAAATATAATACATCAAATGGTTTCATGTATATGGAACGTCCGCGGGATGTCTTTTATCCGGAAGTGATGTATATTGTTGGTACTGGAGTTGGATTCCCGCGTGAACCTTATGTGGCTACACTTGCTTGGGATTTCGCATATCCTCACCAGTGGTTCTTCTTTAAGAAGGTAGGTGCAAGTGCTTTTGAAGCAGTTGTGTACATTGACCAGACTATGGGATTTAAGTTCTATCGGGGATATGGTTGGGCGCAAGAGGAGGACACGAAGAATCTGTATACGGTTGAGCCTGCTAACTTGGTTACGAGAAGCGCTCCCGGCGATCTGATTCCCGGTCCTGATTTTAAAGCCGGACTTTATACGATACATATTGATAAAGCCAGTGAAGTGATACGATTGACTCCTTACAATTAAGAGGGGATCATGATTAATAGTCTTTAATTTAATATTCAATAGAATTATGTATATATCAATGAAAACATATAGTAAGAAATTTCTGGTTACGTTCTTTTTTTCGATGTTGCCAATGTTATTAATGTCTTGTTCGATGGATCCGGAGAAAGCCTCTTTCTCAATTTCCGGGAATTTGGAGAAGTTACAGATCGGTAATGACGGTTTTACGGAGGTTTATTCGATAAAGTCTAATACGGAATGGAAATTTGTAAACGAGACGGATCAATCTTGGGTTACCATCTCACCGGCCAAAGGGAGTGGAAACGGAACTGTGACAATTACTGCAAATGCAAATACAGGAACCGGACGTACGGCTGTATTCCGCGTAGTACCTAATGGAGTAAAGACACAAGAAATTGAGATCATTCAGGGTAATTCTTATATCCCTACAACTGATGGAGAATTCCCGATTATAGCATGGACCGGAGTGGAAGCAGATAAGTCGCTGGAGAAATTCCCGGTGATGAAAGCATCCGGCATTAATATTTATCTGGGATGGTATGATGATTTGGAAACAACATTGAAGGTGCTTGACGCCGCACAGAAGACCGGAGTGAAAATGATAACCTCTTGTAAGGACCTCTTGTCTGTTGGTACTGCCGAAGAGGTCGTAAAAGCGATGATGAATCATCCGGCTTTGTATGCCTACCATTTGAAGGATGAACCGGAAGTGAATGATTTGCCGGGCTTGGGCGAATTGGTGAAGAAGATTAAAACCATCGACAGCCATCATCCTTGTTATATAAACTTGTACCCTAATTGGGCATGGGGGAAAGAACTTTATTCTGAAAATGTAAAGTCGTTTATAGAACAAGTCCCTGTTCCGTTTATTTCGTTTGACAATTATCCTATTGTCTCTATAAATGGTGCTCCAAGCATTATTCGTCCGGACTGGTATCGGAATCTGGAAGAAATATCGGCTGCTGCTAAAGAGAACAATAAGCCGTTCTGGGCATTTGCACTTGCACTTTCCCATAAACTTGATGAAACTCATTTTTATAAGATACCGACATTGCCCGAGTTGAGATTACAAGTCTTCAGTGATTTGGCTTATGGTGCGCAGGCAATCCAGTATTTTACCTATCGCGGACTTCAACATGATGATCCGACTGAAGTGTATGATTTGGTCAAGACTGTTAATCAGGAAGTACAACAGCTTGCAGGTATATTCTTGGGAGCGCAGGTTATTTCAGTGTCTCATACCGGAAGTGAAATACCGGAAGGGACTACGGCGTTGGGAAGTTTGCCGGCCCCTATAAAATCATTGACTACGAGTGATACAGGTGCTGTTGTCTCTGTATTGGAGAAAGGTAGTAACCAATATCTTGTAGTTGTAAATAAGGACTTTCGTAATGTGATGAATCTGGCAATTGATGTGGATGGTTCTGTTAGCAGAGTGCTGAAGGATGGCTCAACTGTAAGTCCGGATGGTTCTACGATAGCGGTTGAACCGGGGGATATGGTTATATTTACATGGAGAAAATGAATAAAGGTTTCTAATTAGATAAAGTAAAATTCGATTATGAAAAAGATATTACTCTCATTTTTTATTGGCATTATGTTAATAGCCTGCAGTCAGAAAACAGTCTCTGTTCGTGAAGTCTGGACGAAAGAGCAGGCTAATGAATGGTATCAACAATGGGGATGGCTCCGTGGGTGTGATTTTATTCCGAGCACGGCAATCAACCAATTGGAGATGTGGCAGGCTGATACTTTTGATCCGGTGACTATTGACCGTGAATTAGGCTGGGCAGAAGATATCGGAATGAACTGTATGCGTGTATATTTGCACCATCTGGTTTGGGAAACGGATAAGGAAGGTTTTAAGAAACGTATTAATGAATACCTTACTATTGCCGACAAGCATCATATCTCTACCATCTTTGTCTTTCTGGATGATTGCTGGAATCCTACTTATCAGGCAGGAAAACAACCGGAACCACAACCGGGAGTACATAATTCGGGATGGGCGCGTGATCCGGGAGATTTGTATTATGAAGTTACGAAAAGAGTGTAATTTATTGGAAATGAGCATTGGGTAATCGCTCATAATAGTAATAGGTTACGAATTAGTTAGTTATCTACTGCATTATTCTTCTGTGCGTTGCGTAACCTTCAAAGAACTCTTCGTATGCAAAAGTAACAATAAAACGGGAGATTTAGAAATGAATCTCCTGATTTTTTCTTCTCACACAAGTTTTTCCGTAAAAGCGATTTTATCCGTCAGCACACCATCGCCCAAAAAGATTTTGAACGAACGTGTGCCGACTGCCGCATAAGCGGAGAAAAGGGCTTTGCCTCACGCCTAAACAATAGTTTAGACTGATGAGACAAGGCCCCTTTCTTTTGTGCTTATGCCAAAGAGGTGCTTTTACGGGGTTTTGACGATTTTTCTTTTTTCGTTGTCCTTTTGAGCCGGAAGCGGAAAGCCGTGTATGACCGCACATTCCATAAATGAAACAAGCCGTCACTCACGGCAGACAAACCGGGAAGAATGATTTTATCCATCCGACCAAACACGTTTGGCCAAACAGATAAAAACATACTTCCTTGCCGATGGTTTGCCCGGTTTCACGCTACCGGCTATGTTCTTTTCTGTTGGGGATGTCTTTTTCACGGATTTCTCTTTTGAAGTTTTCCTGTCTAATCTGCCTCTACTTCCGTTTACCTCCATTTTCGCGCCTTTCAGTGAGCCGCATCAGGCAGTCATTTTCGTGCTGGGTGCAAAGGTAACTCCGGGATTGTACGGGAAAGCAAGGTCAAGCCTCCTGTTTTCTGGAAAAATCTCCAGCCCTTCGGGTAGTATTTTTCCGAAAAATTCTGCTAAAATCTTCTGAATAGCTTAAAATGAGCGATTTATGAGTGTCTTTCCTCAATAGAGGTAATGACTTGGCAATAGTTTTAACTTCTACATTCTACATAAGTTTGCCTTGCTTGCCAAACAACTCTTTTCGGATGCAAAGTTAAACCTAAAATCTGAAAAACGACACTTTTTGCTTTGTTTTTATAGATTATTAATTTTGGGTTGGAAGTGTGCTTATTCCAAATGTAACAACACATTGTCTATGCAGCATAGATAAATTTCATATGCGGCATTAAAAGTAAGAGAAATGTTAAATGTCTTCCTCATTCCTACAATACAAAGCAAAACGTTCTCGTTTATGGATTTTTTTTCGTACTTTTGAAAGTTATAGAAAGAGAATGTAGATTAGAAAGGTAAAATATGGACAATAAAGTATTCCTTTTAGGATTATTTCTGCTTTCAGTTGCTAACGTGAAAGCTCAAACTCAGACGCAGAATGATTCGCTCACAATGGAGAACATGATGCACAACCTTCCCGAAATAATGGTCAAAGGTTCGCGTCCTATCGTCAAGGCTGAGCGAGGTATGTTATCCTATAACATGCCGTTACTTATGAAACAACTACCTGCCGACAATGCCTATGAGGCTCTCACACGTATTCCTGGTGTTAGTGATACCGATGGTGGCATCAAGTTTTCCGGAAACGAGGTGACGCTTATCATCAACGGACAGGCGACCACTTTAACGCAAGAACAGCTTGCAGACAGATTGAAAGCGATGCCTGCTGCACAGTTGGCTAAAGCAGAGGTGATGCTTGCTGCTCCTGCACGTTATCATGTTCGTGGCATGGCTATAAATATCGTCACGAAAGATTATGCAGGGAAAAATCAGTTGTCGGGACAGATAAATGGAGGATTACAGCAAAACAAATATTCCAGAGAGTTTGGAGATTTCTATCTTTCCATGCAGAGGGGCAAATTTGGAATGGATGCACAATATCAATTTATTGACGGCAATTCATATGGTGAATCTTCACGCATAGCCAACCATCCATTGGATAACGGGCGTATTCACTACAACGATGAAACGTGGCAGAAATCATTTGGTATTGCTCATGACTACCGACTTGGTATGAATTATGCATTTAGCAAGAACCATCGACTTGACATTGCCTATACGGGAAAATGGCAAAAGTCTTGCTCCAACAATCACACTACAGGTTCAAGTGTAAGCGGAATGCATTACGACACTCATGTGTATCTGCACAATGTTGATGTAAACTACTCACTTCCTTTTGGACTTAACATTAGTGGTTCGTACACTAACTATCGTACCCCTCAACAACAAAAACTTGACGGTACGATGTATGCAGATGAAAATACGACAGAAACGGAACGCAACCTTACAAGTGGCAGTGAACAGACTATCAGCAAATGGATGTTCGCAGCCGACCAAAACCATTCTTTTACACATGGTTGGGGATTGTCGTATGGTGTAAAGGGACAATTCACAAGCAACAAGAGTTATCAGAACACCATCGACAAAGAGGGTAACATTCTGCCTAATGCAACAAGCAGTGTGGACATCAACGAACGTATTTGGAATATATACGCAGGTTTCAGCAAACAGATAAACAAGGCAATTAGTCTTGAAGTATCCGCAGCAGCCGAACAATACCATTCACCGATATGGGACAAATGGCGCATATATCCGTCACTCAATGCCCTGTGGAATATCAACGAGAACCATTTACTCAACTTGTCATTCAGTTCCAATTCTGAATTTCCGAGCTATTGGTCAACAATGAGCAGTGTATTTTACTCATCGGCATATACCGAGATACATGGCAATCCTGATTTGAAACCATACTCTTATTACAATGTCAACCTTATGTGGCAGATTAAGTTATACGCTGATGGCTTTTGCAAGTCTGAAACCTGATTATTCTGTGCAGTTACCGTACCAACCAACAGACCGTATGGCGGTAATATTGAAGGAAACCAACTTCAACTATGAGAATAGCTTTGGATTGCAAGCCTCTGCAATATTCGGTGCTGGCAAATGGCTCAACGGTAATGTGTTTGCTGTAGGAATCTATAAACATGCCAAAAGTGACCATTTCTTCGATTTGCCATTCAACCGCAAGAAGCTGACAGCAGCACTTGGAGGTACTGCATCTATAAAACTTTGCAGCACACAAGACTTGCGCCTTATACTCAACCCTTTCTTTCAGTCAAAAGTAATACAAGGTGTTTATGATGTAAGTCCTATCTTTAGAATGAATGCCAAGTTACAATGGACTTCACATGATGGGAAATGGGGATTGCGCATCAATGGCAGCAACATCTTCAACAACAAGGCAGACACTCGTTCCGTACAAGGTAATCAAGATTACCGTATGAAAATTAACAACAATTGGGCTACTGCTACTTTTGCTGTTATTTATAAGTTCGGTGGCTATAAAGAAAAAAAAGTAAAAGCAGTTGATACATCAAGAATGGGACACTAAGCCGCATGATATGAAACAAAAACTAATTGGTAGAATTAGCATGGATAACATCCATGAGCTATGCTTTCTCACCCAAGGCGAAGAGAACAATCACCGAAAGGAAGAACTCTATCGGCTCACTTTCGATGAGGACAACCGAGTAGCATTCAATGCACTGCATGTTCTATCAAATTTCGACTTAGCCAATAATGAGTGGCTTTATTGCAAACATGACGAGCTGATTGACCGAGTGATGAAGGAAGAGCATGTTGGGAAACGCCGTCTAATGCTCAATCTTCTCTTACGCCAACCGTTTGAAGAAGAATTCCTCCGCTCGGATTTCATAGACTTCTGTGTAAGCAAGATTACCGCTTGCGCTCAACCCTATGCTATACGAGCCTATTGCATGAAGCTTGCTTATGGGCAAATGAAGTATTATCCCGAACTTCTCAGCGAGTTAAAGATGGCATTGGACATGTTGGAACAAGAGACCCTATCCCCAGGATTAGCTTCCGCAAAAAGGCAGATATTGATGAAAATAAAAAGGAAGCATTCTTTGTCTTAATGTAGCATTTCCGCAAAGAATAGTCTTGTTTCTGTATGTTTGCCATTCGATATACTGCTTATAGTTGGTACACTCACTTTCTGCGACCGTTGGGAGCAAAAATTCTCCGCCCTCATGGTGGAGCGAGGAGTTTTGGGGTTCCCAAAACATAACCTCGCTCCCTCCTCTAAGAACAAAAGACGAGATATTTGCCTTTCGGCTTTCCATGCCCAAGGTTGCAGACCTTAATTCTCTCAATTTGCGCCAAACATCAAAGCTGCCACATTGAAAGAACAAGGTCACAGACACAAGCTGCTTTGTACATGGAGTTTGCAAAGGAAAAGGTGATATTTTCAGTGTGAAACTTGCCAAGTGTTTCAGTTGTGTGTTGTTGATTTCCTTTGTGAACTATGCCGAGTGTGTTATGTGTGCTGTGTGTCCTCGGTATAGTCTGCATAAATCTAATGCCATGCTAAAACACTGCGGAGGTTCGCCCAAGTGGCTGGAGGCGCAAAGCCTCCAAGGAACGTTGCTGCAACCATTTCGGAGAATAGAGCGGTTGCCAATTAATCCACAAGCACATTTTACAGCGTACCAAGTGAGGGCATGTAAAACGTTGAATTGTTGAAGATAGGTGTTATCTTTATGAGAACCAACCACTTATACCCTCAACAAACTCTCAACAAATAGCTCTACACAACAAATTACTGGGCAAAAAAGAAAGAAAGGAATGGTGTTCATGGTTTTCTCTTTTCAACATTATCTTTCTTTTGTTGAGAGATTTGTTGAGAATATGTTGAGCCGTAAATGCCTGATGTTCAATACTTCTTTCATCATATTCAACAATTCAACAAAAATAAGGGGTGTTTTGTCCGTCATTTTTATGAACAGAACTAATCCCCCTACAAGTAAGAATGTCATGCTTATGCTTCAGTACTTATTCACGACAGTACGACAGCGCCAAGCCAACAAACAAGCAAGAGGACATTCAACTAAAGGCGGTTGTTCTTCTATTGAGTTGTAGGATAATGACACTACTTTTCTCTTTTGCCCCGTACAATCTCTTGAAGATGGTGACACGAAACCGAGCTGCCCCGTATGAGTTTATACGGAAGCAAAGGGCAACAATCATCGGAAAGCCATACAACGTTTGCCAAATGCCATTGGAAGTTTCCTGTTTCTGTTGGACTTCCGACACCGTCAATAAACCATCCTTGTATATTGACCTTATCACAGCATGGAGTTTCATGGCGGTGACATGAAGCATATCAACCAATTCACCCTCACTCATCCACAAGTCTTGCAAGTTGGACGGAATGGATAACATTCCATTTCCGTCCACGGTGATTACTGTCCTTTTCATGCCATTCCTCCCATTGTAGGCAAATGCCCCTTGATTCGACTTTCAAAAGCTGATATGTCATGCTCCAATTTAGTACTTGTCACCTTTGCGTAAATTTGTGTTGTGGCGATGTCCGTATGTCCCAGTATCTTGCTTACACTCTCTATCGGCATACCGTAGTTTAAAGCCAAAACTGCGAACGAATGCCGGCTTACATGAAATGAAATTCGCTTCTTGATGCCACACATTTTTGCCACTTTCTTTATACGCTTGTTTACCATGTCAAGTGAGCCAATATTAAACAAGTGCATATCTTTTCTCAATGGCTTGTAACGTTCAATTATCTGTATGGCTGCATCTATCAGTTTAATTTTGAATGGTACGCCTGTCTTTTGACGCTGAGAAACTATCCATGGAGACCCACTTATAATGGCAACATTGTCCTCTGTAAGATTCTTGATGTCAACGAAAGAGATACCTGTCCAACAACCAAACATAAACAAGTCTCTCGCAAAAGCAAAGTTGGGATTTTCCAACTCTATTCCTGCCAATATGTCCAATTCTTCCTCTGTCAAGAACTCCCGCTCCTTGTGGTCTGGGTCAACGTGGTACATGGCAAACGGATTTCTCTGTATCTTGCCGTTGTAGTGTGCTGCCGTGACGATATGCTTCAATGGTATGGAGTATATCCAAATGGTAGATTGCGTGAGTCCAATGACATTCTTCAAATACAGACAAAAATCACGGATGAACTCCTCGGTAAGCTCATTCATGGACATATCGCTGCGCTTGTACTGAAATTTGATGAACTCGGCAACGTACTTTCTTACCGTCAGATACTTGCGGTAGGTTCGGACAGCTCGGTCTTTTCCCACGCGTTGGGCAAAGGCTGCGTTCTCCTTGTCAAAAGCTCTGAGTAATGTCTCATACTCCGTACCTATGCCTTGATATGCGTTTCTCACCATTTCAGCGGTAACGAACGCCTCACGGTCGGAAAGCCGTTGGTAATGCTTAGCGATTTGAGCCTTGATGTTATCAAGCGCAAAGTTCACCTCATTGGCTTCCTTGCTTCTGCCTTTGGCTCTGTTGCCCTTGGCATCCCATATCGCCTTGGTCACGCTCAGCTTGCAACTGAACTGTGCGATAGTTCCGTTGATTGTCACTCGTCCCATGATAGGGACAACTCCGTTTCTCTCCTTGCTTCCATTTACATAGAAGACTGTCTTGAATGTACTTCTCATAATTGTTTGCTTTTTGTTCAGTGCAAAATTAAACTATGAGAGCTGCATGGCAAATTCACAACCTGTGCAGAATGGAGAAACAAGAACCGACACCGTTAAAAAAGCTCATTAGGGCGTTTTTCTGAGGTAATGAATTGAAAGCGTTTCCACTTCTCAAATCTGCTATTTTCGCATTTCCTCACGAACGTCACTTAAAGCCAACAACTGCCACAACCACTTGAAACTCAAAACAAAAGCCCAAATCTGCTATTTTTTGCTTTTTTAGTCATTCTTTTTCCGAAAAACCTTGCATTCCCTAATCCCTACCTTTTTAAGCACCCGAAACGAAAACGACCGATGCGACAGAAAGACGCATTAAAAAAATGTCGGATAAACGAGAGGCAGATAAGATAGTTTGAAACTCAACTCCCTCAGCTCTTGAATCCGCATTAAAAAACAAAAAATCAAAAACAAAACGGATATGAGAACGGCAATAGCAACAAAATTCGTGGCATGGGAAGTACCAAGTTTGGAGAACCTGCAAGGCAGCAAGGTGTACGGACTTCGCACCAAACTGAACAATGGTGAGAAATTGAGCCGAGAGGAAAAGGATTGGCTTACACGCAACGTGAACAGCAACACCTATTTCAAGAGCGCAGTACCCTTGCAAGGTTGGATGTTTGACTTTTCCGACATTCTTCGAACCTACATTGTAAAGCAGTATGGACATTGGGCGGAATACAAGGCTACCGACAAGACCGCACTCCGCAGTTTCCTATACGGCAGGATAGACAGCATCGTGGAACTTAACAAATGATACGGCTATGACAGCAACGGTAAATTTCAGACAAATGGCGCAATACATAGGGCTTGCGATATGCACCCTAATCATGCGCACCGCCTTTTGGGTGTCCGGCATCATTTGGTACATCGTCAGAGAGATAATAAACGGAGTGTTCCGAGTGGCAATAGGGGTAATCGTGGCTATTCTTTCCGTTATCCTGTTCTTCGGCTTCATTCTTTGGTTATTCACCCTTTAATCCCTACCGACATGGCAAAGAGAAGAAGCAAGACAGTGGAGCAACAATGCAGATACTACGAGGTGGGCAACATCTTCGAGTACATGGTGGAAACATACCTCAACGGCAATATGTCCGTCTTCCGTGGACTCTACCACGAACTGAACAAGGACGCACGGAAGGACTTTATAGACTTCCTATTGAGCGAGGTTGAGCCGATTTATTGGAGGGAGATTTTGAAACATACTATTTGACAACTGATAAAAACGACAGCGATATGAAAGGAACAGACCATTTCAAGAGAACGATACAGATGTATTTGGAACAACGTGCGGAGGAAGACACGCTCTTTGCGAAGAACTACCGCAATCCAGCCAAGAACATTGACGATTGCGTAACCTACATTCTGAACTATGTGCAGAAAAGCGGTTGTAACGGCTTCACGGACGGAGAGATATACGGACAAGCAGTACACTACTATGACGAGAACGAGATTGAGGTGGGCAAGCCTATCCAATGCCAAGTGGCGGTGAACCACATTGTGGAACTCACGGCAGAGGAAAAAGCAGAAGCACGTCAGCAGGCAGTCCGCAGATACCAAGACGAGGAACTCCGCAAGTTGCAGAACCGCACCAAGCCGACAAAGGCGAAAACAGAAACCCAAGTTCAACCCTCATTATTTGATTTTGGCTTATGAAACCGAGAAACAAATTTGAAAAAGCAGTTCTTGCCCAAAGCAAGAAACTACGCCCGATAACCCCGATACAGATAAATTGGGCATTCCGTAATTGCGTGGAGCATTATGCACACCGCTTGCCGAAAGGTCGTACCACTTGTATGGATTGCGGTCATAGTTGGGTAATGACGGAGCAGACCGAGCATTGTACGTGTCCCGAATGTGGAGCAAGTTTGAAAGTCTGCCTCACCTATCAGCGCAAGGTAAGACAAAAGCAGTATTTCACAACCCTTACCACAAGCGGAGAATACCAAGTGCTACGAATGTTCTTGCTTGTCGTGGGTATGGAGAAAGGGGTTAATGCCAAGTCCTATGCCCTTGAAATCGGGCAGTATTGGTGGAATGAACAAGGGCGTAAGGCTGTTGTTGCCATTCCACGCACATTGGGATGCTACATCGACACGTTCTCATTCGCTTCTCCTTTTGCTATCCGCAATGACAATGAAGCGTACCGCCATATTTCATATTCCCCGATATATCCAAGATATAAGGTGTTGCCGACGCTCCGCAGAAACGGCTTTAACGGCAATTTCCACGACATTGTACCCACCAAACTAATACCGGCATTATTGTCGGACAGCCGTGCGGAAACGCTGTTGAAGGCAGGGCAATATCCCATGTTGCGCTACTATCTGTACCACTCTTTCAATATTGGAGAGTATTGGGCTTCAATCAAGATATGTATCCGCAACGGCTATACCATTGAGGACGGCTCAATGTGGCGTGACACCATAGACCTCCTGCGTCATTTCGGCAAGGACACAAACAGCCCGAAATACGTTTGCCCTGCCGACCTCAAAGTTGAACACGACAAGTTGGTGGCAAAGCGCAACCTGCAAAGGAAACATGAGCGGACTGAACAGCAACGCAGGAAAGCGATTGAGGACGAGAAACAATATCTGAAAGCTAAGGGCATATTCTTCGGACTTGCCTTTACCGACAGCCTTATTTGCGTCAAAGTCATAGAGAGCGTGGAAGAAATGGCAGAGGAAGGAAGGACGATGCACCATTGTGTGGGCGGTTACCACAAACGAAAAGACTCCCTTATCCTATCCGCCACCATTGACGGAAAACGAATTGAAACGATAGAGGTGTCACTAAAAACTTTTGAGGTGGTGCAGTGTCGTGGCGTATGCAACGAGAACTCCGAATACTACGACCGCATCATCGCCCTTGTGAACAAGAACGCCAACCTTATCCGCCAGCGGATGAAAGCGGCATAATATCGACATCTAACAACTAACATTATGGAAGTAAGATTTGAAAGCATGGTTTTCCTATGGGATGATAAAATCCCCACGATGTTCCTTGAATTTATGAACCTCCTCACTCTTTGTCAGAGTGAGGAGCAATTAAGGGCGAGCGTCAAGGACTTTGCCGAGAAACACGAACTTGACAAGTTCTTCCTTTACGGCTTCGGCTCTCATCATTTCTACCTGCACCAACGCTACACGAGCGACCCCGAAATGGTGATGCAACGCAGAGTGCTGTCTGTACATTTCTAATCATCTAAATAACAACGACTATGGCAACAAAAATGACAATTAACGGAGTAAGCACCTGCCAATCGGCAGGAACGGAGAACTACGAGAAATTCCAAACGGGTATCGGCAGACGCAAACGCACCCTTGTGCAATACGACTACCGCCACATGGACGGGGAACTTTTCTCTTGTGTCAAACCCACATTAGACGAATGTCGAGCCGCACGGGACAAGTGGCTAACGGCAAAGGAAAGGAAGGAGAACAAGCGATGAACGAAGCAGGCTACCAAACGCTGATAGTCAAATTCAGCGAACCCATTACGGCATTGGACGGCATCTTTGACGATGCCGAAGCGTGGGGAGTTGATACCCTAAAGGGGTGGATAGACAGCTATGAAAGCAGCCGTTTCACTGCCATTGACAGCCATACGGCAGTCATCACGAGCGAGTATAACATGGAATGTCTGAAAGAGTGGCTGGAAAAATGCACACCCATAACCGAGAAAACAGAATTTTGAACATTGGGGCGGTGTCCGCACCGCCCGAACCATAAACCTAAAAGACAACGGATATGATAGCAAAGACAATTTTAGAGCAGATTGGCGGCAGACGCTTTGCCGCCATGACGGGAAGCAAAGACTTCACAGACATGGGCAACGGCTTGCGCATGAGCCTTGCGAGGAACAAAACGAGTGCCAACCGTCTTGACATCATTTACGACGGAGGTGCAGACCTCTACAATATGCGTTTCTACCGCAGGACGTTCAGCAAAAAGACATTCGAGAGCAGGACGAAGGACATTGAAACGCACGAGGGGATATATTGCGATATGCTGGAGGAAATGTTCACGATGGTGACGGGGCTTTACACCCGTTTTTGAGAGGTGGGCGGCGAAAGCCGCCTACTTTCTTTCAGTGAGCATGATGGCGGACAAAGAAAGTAGCAAAGAAACCTTTGTTTTAATCTGCGATAAATGGAAGCATAATATCTCTTATATGAATGATTTTCCGTACCTTTGCAAAAAATGAATTATGAGTAAAATAAATACTACATATCAGGAATTAGCTGATTACATATTTTCCTTTTTTAGTTCATGTACAGCCCCTGGACAAGGATTATTTTTGTTTCGTACATTAAATGCTACTACTCGAAAATATGGTAAAACACAAGCGGAAATTAACTTGTGCCATATTGTAATATTCAATTTGTTGGAAAATGGTTATTTGGAAGCCGCTAATGAACCATCTCCATTTGTAAGACTTACTGAAAAAGGATTTGATTATTTGCAGGGTGATGATTTAATTAAAAATCAAATAAACCTTAAAGAATACATTGATTTATCAAAAGAAGATAGTAATGTAACATTCAATGGATTGTGGACTATCATAGGTATAAAAGATGTTGCTCCTTTTTATGTAGACGGACCTACATTTTTTAATACAATCAATCCTTTTGTAAATGTAGCTACAAATTATTCTGCATATATTCAGATGTTATCAGACCAAAAAGAATCAACCTCTCGACATACTTGGTTTAAGACTCTGTTTCTACGACTGAAAAAATCGGATATACCTTCTTTTTTGGATGATTTATCGTTGAGTATTTATAAGTATTATGATGAAAAGGACACCACAAATCAAACTAACAGTTATGATATAGGTGCGATTGTAAACCCTATCGTAGATGAGAATAAGGCAATTGTAGCAAAAAAGGTTTTTATTACTTATTGTTGGGAGAATGATGAACATAACGCATGGGTTCACAATTTAGCCAATGATTTAGATAAGGCGGGGTTTGATATTTTTATAGATATTAAACAGCCGTTGGGTATTGAATTGAACCGTTTTATGGAACAAACAATTGCAAATGTTGATAAAGTTTTGATAATAGCCACTCCTGAATATAAAAAACGTGCTGATAATAGAGAACGTGGTGTAGGATACGAAACTTCATTAATCACAGATGATTTAATTAAAGACCAAAACAGAATAAAATTTATTCCCATTATAAGAATTGGTAGCAAGGATAGCTCATATCCCATTTATTTAGGCAATAGAAAAGGATTATATATGAGAGAAGACAATGATTATACTCAAGCATTGAATGAATTGATAGACAATATTAGAAATTATTAAAATTAAAAGTCCGAAGATGCTGAAATTTCTTCGGACTTTTAATTTGTTATTGTATATACAGTAGTGCAAACTCCGCCTTTCTCCGTTTGAGCAGCATGGCGTGGCGTTTCCCCTTATAGTTACAGAAAGCGATATACTCCCGATAGATATTCCTGTCGCCAGCCTCCAGCTTTCGGATCAGCTTGCTTTTGGGTATCTTCCCGTACCCCAACAGACGGTATGGACCGACATTGTAGGCAAGCGTGGCAAGAAGCAAGCTATCCTTCCGGAACTTCCGGAACATTGCGCAGAACTTCCGCAGGTCTTTCCGCAGGAGCGCGTCCGCCTGCCGCTTCGTCATGGTACGTGCCGAATACCTTTCGCCCGGCAAAAGTTTGTGCCCATATCCCACGTATGGGTAATGTTTTTCCGAGTGCCAGCCCTCAAAGAATTTCGTGCAGCACACCGCCCTCTCAAATGGTGGCAGACGGTAGATTGCCGCCTGCCCGTCCGTTCCCTCTCGGCGGCTGATCTGTGCGGACACAGAACAGACCGCAAGAAGCGAACAGACGACTACCATGAATATACGCATCATCGTGTAAGGGGCTTGAAGTTTCTGATGGGGACAACAGAAATAACCCCATCGTCCTTTACGTTTCGGTTGTTGAAGTCAAACTCCAGCTCGTAAGAGTTGTTGAAGTTGTCCTCCACCACCACGATGAAGTTGTGCGCTTCGTCGCCCTCCGCCGTGTAATACAGCCGGAACTTCTCGTTTTCAAGCAGGTAGCGGTCGTTGGGCAGGAACGTGATTCCGCCCGCCATTTTCAGCGTGCCTTCCCCCTCGAACTGGAAATAACGAATGGTATAGAGGGTGTTGGCGAAGTCGCCCGTTTTTTTCAGCTCACAGCGGATTTCCACCGTCTGCCCCCTCGTCACCTTGTTGGGTACTGGCATGGTTTCCACCGTGAAGGGATAGGATTGCTGGATGTCCATGTCATCGTCACACGACACGAGTGTGAGCGATATGGCGGCGAACAGGCAGAGTGCCAACGCCTTGAAAATTGATATTCTCTTGTTCTTGTTGTTCAGTATGTTCATTGTCCTTTGATTTTTAAGTTATTGTTATTTTTTCGTTGTCAGTTGTAGATACTCGTTCAAGTCCTTGCAACCGTCATAGAGGGCGGAACGGTCGCAGACACGTTCCCCATAGTGTCCTTTCAGCGTTTCCAACGTCCGCCGTCCGGCTTCATCACGGTCAAGATAACAGTCTATGCGCCCGTAACCGCCCAAATACCTCATCGCCTTTTCCACGTTGGAAACCGAGTTCAGCACAAGACAGTCACCCGTTTCCAATCCGAGCGTGGCGGCGGAAAGGAAATCTATGAAGCCCTCAAATACGCTGCACAAGTCAGCCGGAGAGCCTTCCGCCTTGACCGGCGACACATCCTTCGGAGGCACGCATCCTTTGAAGAAACGGCTGCGGATTTCATATCCACCAGCCACATTCGGGAAGCCGACGGCGAAATACCGCTTGCCACGCACTCCGTAATTCAGTTGGCAGCAATACCGGAATGCAATGCCGTAAGGAATGCCCCGTTCCGCCAGATAGTCCGTCAGTGGAGAATGAAACAGTGGGGCAGCTTCCACTCCTTCAAAGGCAGGTTCTGACGGTTTAGGCTGGAAAGTTGGTCTGCTCACTTCGGGAACAGGCATAGGCATATTGGCGGTTTCCGCTATGAATTTCACTTGTTCCATGAAGTCACCGCTTCGGATAAACTCCCCGGCAAGAGTGAAGATGTCGCCGCCCTTGCCCGTACCGAAGTCGTACCAGAGCTGTTTCGCCACGTTCACACGGAAAGATGGCGTGCGCTCATTGCGGTATGGCGCACGATACCACAACTCGTTGCCGCTTCTTCTGACAGGCTCATGCCCCAGCCGTGCGAGGAAGTCCGCAAGGGCTATATGCCTCATGGCGTCGATTTCCGTCCGTTCCATGCGGTGCGTCAGTTTATGATGAACTTCACGCCCACGCCCCACTGCGTATGAAACTTCCTCGTGTCACCACCCCACAGGCAACGCTCCCGGAGGTTGGCGAGCAGGGCGATACGGTCTGCCACGTAAAACTCCACATCGAGCGTCAGCGCACCGCCGTAGATGAAGCCGTCCCGGTCATGGAGCGTGGAGCCGTCATGCAGTACCTTTTCGCCCCAGTTCACCGATTCATATCCGGCAAGAGCCGAAGCTCCTGCATAGACGAACACGATTTTACGGGCATCGGAGAGTATCTTGAAGTAGTAGCCGCCCTCCGCCGTGAACTGCGCCACGGGTATCTTCCCGTCCTTGTAAGGGTTGTTCTTCAACAGGTATTCGCCGCCGAACACCCATTTGTTTCCGCCTTTGGTATAAGTGGAAAGAGCCGCCCCGAAACTGTACCCACCGTCGTTGCCGCCGGGATTGAAACCGTCCGCCATGTTCGCCCTGACCTCGATGCCCTGCATCTTCGGCAGGCATCGCTGGGCGTGCGCCTGCCCCGTACACAGGGCAAGCGACGCGATGATTATTGCGATGTACTTTCTCATGGTCAGCGCACTTGAAGTTCGTTGATAGTATTGGCACGTACCAAGTCCTCGTTCTCAATCATGAAAGACTGGTGGCGACCTCCGTTCTTCTCGTTGAGTTCCACCACGAGGCACTTGTCATCGGGAATGGTGAACTTCGCCATCGTGAACACCGTGCGCTCGCTCTTCTTGCCCGGCACGAGCGTAGCGTAATTCTGCGCACGGAGCGGCAGGATAATCTGCTCCTGCACGGCGGTACGCTTCGCCACCTTCTTGTCCACGATTTTCCATGTGATGTAGTCCACGTCGAAAGGCACGTTGCTCTGGTTTTTTATCTCCGTGTGGAAATAGAGCAAACCGTTATGCGTGTAGATGCCTTTCAGCAGGTACTGGATGCCGAATCGCTTGCAGCCGATGTGCTTCACCTCGCGCTTATTCTGCTTGTGGATGGACTTCATGATAAGGCGCACCAGCATCGGGCTTTCGCTGCCCAGCTCCTTCAGGTATATTTCCTGCGCATTGTTCGGGCGGTTCACTGCCTCGCCGTCATGGATGAAGTCGTACATCTCCACGTTGAGCAGCAGCGGTTCGGTGGCGTACTTCACGTTGAAGGCATAGAAACTCCCGTCCTCCGTTATCACGGACATATTGGTTTCGTTCGGGAAGTCCCTCACGGTAGCCTTCACGCGGATGACGTTCTCCGCTCCGTCGGCTTTGCCCGCAATCAGGTCGGGCGAGCCTAAATCCACGTAGCGCACCTCCGAGGGGAAAATGACGTGGACGGTCTTGTCATAAGTCACTTCCAAGCCGTGCGGGGGAACCATGCGGTCAAAGGTTAGCTTCTTTGTCAGCCCGTGATACAGGTCGCCGTCCGCCTCCTTCTGCGGATAGACCTCCTTTGTCAATGTCGGTTGTTCACTTCCGTTGTCCGTTCCAACGGTTACGTTCTCCTGCGCGTTGGCAGTTGCGATGCCCATAGCGAGGGCAAACATGATGATTACTTTTCTCATTACTTTGGATTTTAGTGGTAAATAAAAATTGGATTGTTGTTACTTTTTCTTTTTTCAATTCCTGTCCTGATAGAGCAAGACCTTGTACCCGGCTTTCAGATGCACCTTGACGGTACGCATCTTCTTAGCGATATACTGGCTGGTTCCTTGTATCAGCCCTTTACCCAAATCGGAGGCGAGCTGCGCCCCTGCGTTGGTGGAGATATTGATGCTGCTGCCCAGCGAGCCGCCCATGTTGGCGGCAACCTCCCTGACGGCGTTCATTTCCATAGAGTTGGGAATGAAGATACCGGGCTGCCCGTCCGTGTCATACACCACCAGCTCTACCGGGATAATCGTACCCGCGTACTCCAGCGACGTGATTTCAATATCAAGCCGTTCGCCCTGAATCTTTGCCGTGCCGATCACCACCGCATTACGGGGGATGATTTTGTCCGCTACCGCCATCGGCTCCAGCAGCCGGAGTTTGACAGCCTGCCCATCCGTCACACTCTGCGCCCCATAGACGCACGCCGACAGGGTGTTCTTGTCCGACACGGTCGTGACACCCACCGCCGTATTAAAACTGCGGTTGCGCTCCTGCGAGAAGGAGGCGACAAATTCGGCGATGCTCATCGGCTGTGAGAGCGAGGACACCACCTGATGCGCCACCTGCCTGACAGGTGCTGCCGTGTCCTTTCCGGCTTTCTGCACTGGATAAGGCTCTGCCGCCTGTCCGACAGGTGGCTGTGTGCCGTTCTGTCCACCCATGTACTTCGCCGCCAGTTCGTAGGACTTCTCCATAAGTGCCACTTGGTCATCCACAGCGGACGCCTTGCCTTTCTCGCTTTCCAGTTCCGATTCCAGCGAAGCGATGCGCTCCAACAGTTCGTCCATATCCGCGTTGTCGTTCTTCGGCTGTTCATAGAAGTTGCCGAGCGTGGCATTGAGGTCGCGATAGGCGGCTGCGGAAGACTGGATGGTCTTCGGGGCGGATTTCACGTTCTCTTCCGTTCCTCCGGGATTGGCAAGGTCGAAGTCCCTGCCACCGTCCGTTTCCGCCACCTCTCGGTCGAACATATCGCCCAGTTCCTGCATGGTGCGGCTGCGGTTCTCCTGCCGTTCCTCCATCGCCCCCTGCTCGTATGCTTTCGCCTTGTCGCCGATGATCTGGCGGTTCGCCTTGTCAGCGTCGGGCATTTCGATGTTGTAACCACTCGTTCCCGGTTGCTGTTCCTTGTCGGAAGACGGGGCGAATATCAGCCACATAGCCCCGATGAATACCAGCACCATAGCGGGCAGCACTATCATTTTCTGACATTTCAGCCTTTGGGCTTCGGTCAGCGGCTTGCGCTCCTTCTTCGGTTTCCCATTGTCGGGAGCCGCCTTGTTTTCGTTTTTAGGTTCATTCTTCGTCTGTTCCATATAAATAAGGTATTACGTTGTGATTGTTTTACGGCTTTACGGACAGTCCCACCTGTCCGGCATGGTCTGTTACTATCCGGTTGCCGCCATTCCTGCCGATGTCATAGACGGCTTTGCCGAAGGTGTAGATGGCAAGCACCGCGAAGGCGGCGAGCATCGCCAGCACGATGCGCCTGCGTGTCTTCGGGGGTAAACCGTCCAGATAGCCTTTGAGCCTTGCCACCAGCATTTTCTTTTTGTCGTGGAGCTTCCAGTACGCACGCCAAAATGATTTCCTGATTTTCTTCATGTCCGTTACCTTTTGATGGTTTGTAAATCCTTGTTCTCGATAATGGTGAATCCCTCTATGGTGAAACCGTTGGGATTGTCGTCCGAACGGGACGAGTTCAAGAGGCGGCACGTGGTCACGAGGCTGCGTTCGGTGACGTTGCTTTGCCGGATGATTTTCTGCGTGGCATAGGTCACGGCACGGTAGGGATAGCCGTTGAAGTCGCACACCACGCTGTCCACCTTCAGTACTTGGTTGATGTTCCCGGAGATGATACGGTTGTAGTACCCCTTCTCGGCAAAGTCCGAATAGTAGTTGTACACGCTTTTGTCCGCTAATAGCAGGGCGCGTTTCACGTTATGCTCTATCGCGCTCTTTTCGGGAGAGAGCGTGAAGAATAGCTCGTGGAAGCGGCGCACGTGTTCCCTTGCCTCCGCCGGACGGTTCTGCGACAAGTCCTGCGAGAGAGCCAGCATCAGCGACTTGCCGTTGTCCAGCACGTAAATCTTTTCCCGTTGCCGCTCCGCGAAGCGGTAGGAACTCCACACGCTCCATACCGTTATCACGGCGCACAGCGAGAGGAAGACGATACCGAACAGGCGTATCTGCCTGAACGATGATTCGATGTTTTTGAGTGACTTAAATTCCATTGTTGTTTATTCGTTTTTAATTGTCAGTTGATTATTTCAGCAGTTTCCCGGCACGTCCGACCACGTTTCCTGCGGCTGCACCCGCCACGCTGCCCGCCATGCTTCCGGCTCGTCCCGCCGTCTGGTTCACGTTGCGGCCGTAGCTTCCCATGCCTCCGGCTTGGATAATCCAGCCTGCCACCGTTGGAATGGTGAAGTAGCCGATGATGCCGATTATCATGAATATGATATACACCCCGTCACTCGAATCCAGCGAGAAGTTCGGATCAGCCTGCATCCGTTCGATGTCGCTTTGCAGCATCAGCACCTGTATCTTCGCCAGTATGGTACTGAACATATCCGACACGGGCAGCCACAGATAGACCTGTATGTAGCGGCATATCCACTGCGTGAGCGTGCTTTGGAAGCCGTCCCACACCGATATGGCAAAGGCTATCGGACCGAGTATCGCCAGCACCACGAGGAAAAACGTGCGGATGGTGTCTATCACGAGGGCGGCGGCTTGGAACATCAGTTCCAGTATCTCGCGGAAGAAGTCGCGGATGCCCTTCTTCATGTTGTACATCCCACGCTCAATATACATCCCCGCCATCGTCACCATGTCGCCAGGCGACCAGCCCAGTTCCTCCAGCTGTTTGTCAAACTCCTCGTTCGACACGAGGTAGGCGGTTTCGGGGTTGCGCATCATCGTCTCGTATTCCAGTTTGTCCTTCTGCTCACGGTATCGGTTCATGTCCAGCGTTTCCACCTCTAGCATCTTTGCCGTACCCTGCACGACGGGCGACATGATGCTGTTTATCGTGCCTAATACCACCGTCGGGAAGAACATGATGCACAGACCGATGGCGAACGGGCGCAGCATGGGGAACATGTCTATCGGTTCGGCTCTCGCCAGCGACTGCCACACCCGGTAGGCGACGTAGAACAGCGCGCCCAGCCCGGCGATGCCTTTCGCCACGCCCGCCATGTCCCCGCATAGCGGCATCATCTGTTCGTAGAGCGAGCGCAGAATCTGGTGAAGGTTGTCGAAATTCATAGGCTACCAGTATCTTTCGTTCATGTTCCCGTACAGCCCCATGATGCGGTCGAGGTCGTTCTTCTTCTTTGCCCGCAGGTAGCTCACACTGATGTTCTTGTTGGTGTAGTAGCTCACGAGGTTGCGGTAACGTTTCATCTTGGAGTAGCAGCGTTCCACCACGTCCATGCGCTCCTTGTCCGTCATGGAGAGCGTGGTGATGTTCACCACATTCTTCAGTTCCGTCAGCACATCGTTGGATTCCTCCAATAACTTGGTGTAACCGAAGGCGATGGCTCCCAGTTCCTCCACCGTGAAGTTGTCGTCACGCATCATCTTCTGGAAACTGGTCACATAGGTGTCGGTGATGTCACCCACCATCAGGATGGTTTGCTGCACCTTCCGGGCGTCTTTTACCAGATTGTTCACGGATTTCAGTGCGTCGTAATACTTCTTGCCCTGCTCGTAAATCTTCACAGTCTCTTGAAAATTTTTTATCATATTCTGGGCGGTCGTGGAAGTGTGTACCACGTTCTTGGAGGTGTTCACGATGCTCTGCGCGATGTTGGACGGGTCTATCACCGCCCACTGTGCGCTTGCCCTGCCGACTGCAAACAGGCACAGGCAGATAATAAGTGTCATTCTTGTTCTCATGTTACTTTGGATTTTAGTGGTTTTCATTATTTATTCTCCGCTTATCGGATGGTCCGGTTTCGGGGTCACACGCACGTAGTCCCCGTTCGGCGAGAAGGTCAGGACGTCCGTCGCCTCGTTATAGGACACGTCGATGCGGAAACCCGTGTTCATGAACAGGTTGCCGTTCTCCTCCTGCAAGAGATAGGTTTCCGGCTTCAGCTTGCGGCGAAGCCCGCTCCGCTTGAACACCGTCACCTTGTAGGCTTCGCCCTCCTTGTAGATAAGCACGTCGGGCTTTCCCTCCACGCTCTCCCAGTTCCCGCAAAGCTGGTCACGGCGGTTGTCCGCTACATCGCAGGATTGCAGTACCATGACCGCCAGCCCAATTAAACACTTGCTGACTTGCAGCATTTTCGTTCTTGATATACTCATACGCATTTTCTTTTTTAGTTGATGAATCGGTTTTTACTTATTCCTCCGTCTTTCGGCAAGTTGCCGGATGGTGGCTTCGATGTCGCCGCCCAGCTGCTCCGCCAGACGGTAAACCTCTACTTTTTCCGTTTCTTCGGTGGTGTACGCCAGATACTCTTCAGCACTAACTTCGGTGGCATAGACCGCTGACTGTGTGCCACCCAGCCCGATCCAGACTTCCTTGTAGAGCCTTGACGGGTTGTTCGCCATGTTGATGGAGAGTATCTGCGATTTCTCCTTCTCCGTCAGACCCAGCAGGGACTGTATGGCATCAAACTTGTTCATGTACTTCCGCTGGTCGAGAAGTATCTTGCAGTCGGAGTTATTGATGATGCTCTCCTTGACGACGGGCGAGGAAATGATGTCATCCACCTCCTGCGTCACCACGATTGCCTCCCCGTAATACTTGCGCACGGTCTTGTACATATAGCGCAGGTACTCAGCCATGTTCGCCGAAGAGAGAGCCTTCCAAGCCTCTTCCACTATCAGTTGCTTGCGCACGCCTTTCAGACGGCGCATCTTGTTGATGAAGGCTTCCATGATAATGATGGTCACCACAGGGAAAAGTTCTCGATTCTCCTTTATACTGTCAATCTCGAAGACGATGAACCGCTTGCCGAGCAGGTCGATGTTCTCCGTGGAGTTGAGCAGGAAGTCGTAGCGTCCGCCCCGGTAATACTGCCGCATGGTGGTGAGCATATTGTCGATGTTGAAGTCTGACTTCTCCACCTTTATCTCACGTTCCGCCAGTTCGCGGCGGTAGTCGTCGCGCATATATTCATAAAAGGTGTTGAACGAGGGGACGATGTTCCGGTCAGCCCTGATACGCTCGATGTAGGCGTTCACCGCACCGCCCAGTTCGCCGCTCTCCGTCTTCGTCACTTTGTCGTCCTCCGATTTCCAGAGCGTCAGCAGCAGCGTCTTGATGCTGTCCTTTTTCTCCACGTCAAACACGTAATCATCGGTGTAGAACGGGTTGAACGAAATCGGTTTCTCCTCCGTGTAGGTGAAGTACACGCCGTCCGCCCCGTTTGTCTTGCGCCGGATCATCTCGCACAAGCCCAGATAAGAGTTTCCCGTGTCCACCAGCACCACATGCGTACCCTGCTCGTAGTATTGCCTCACGAGGTGGTTCATAAAGAAGGATTTGCCGCTGCCCGAAGGACCCAACACGAACTTGTTGCGGTTGGTGGTGATGCCCCGCTTCATTGGCAGGTCGGAGATGTCGAGGTGCAGCGGTTTTCCCGTAAGCCTGTCCACCATCTTGATGCCGAAGGGCGAGAGCGAGCTGCGGTAGTTGGTTTCCTCCGTGAAGAGGCACACCGCCTGCTCGATGAAGGTGTGGAAACTCTCTTCCGCCGGGAAGTCCGCCGCATTGCCGGGCATCGCCGCCCAGTAGAGCGTCGGGCAGTCGATGGTGTTGTGGCGGGGTACGCACTCCATGCTGGCGAGCTGGCTGCCTACATCGTTCTTGATATGCTTCAGCTCCTCCGCGTCATCGCTCCATGCCATGACGTTGAAGTGCGCCCGCACCGATGTCAGCCCGTAGGAATGGGCTTCGTTCAGGTACTGGTCTATCCACTCGCGGTTGATGCTGTTGCTCCGGCTGTATCGGGATAGCGACTGCATATTCCTTGCGGACTTCTCGAACTTCTGCAAATTTTCCTCGCTGTTGTCGATAATCACATATTGGTTGTAGATGTGGTTGCAGGAGAGCAGCAGACCAACGGGGGAGGCGAAGGAAAGGCGGCAGTCGCTTCGATCCGTGGAAAGTTTCTCGTAGCGGATGTCGGTAGTCACCTTTCCGGGCATATCCTCCGCGTCGGAGAGGGTGTGCAGGCACAGGCGGTTGTCACCAATACGCATTTCTTTTGCCGAGAGGTCGATGTCCTGCAAGGTCGTGTTGCCTTCGGGCATGAGCGAGAAGTAACGCTCTATCAGCCCGGCGGACTTCTCCGTCCCGACAATCTCGTCGGTGGAGAGGCGTCGCAGCCTGACAAAGCCGCTGTCGTTCATGATGCGCTCGAACTGTTCGGCGGCCTCCATGAACTTCCCGGCGGTTTCCTTGTCCAGTTCCTTCGGGATGATATGCCCCCGGCACAGCGTACTGAAGTTGCTCTGCATCCGGTTACGTTCCTTTGTCGTCTTGGTCAGGTAGAGGTAGCAGGTGTGTTTCAGGTACGGACGCTCGTTGAAATGGCGTTCAAAGGAGCGGCTCAGAAAACTCATGTCGTCTTTCTGTAACTCCGGCTTGTAGCGTTCCTTGATGAACCAGTCCTGCTTATGCACGACGCAGAAGTCCGGTAGCACCTTGGTAGCCTTGCACCAGCAGCCGTGTATCGCTTCGTACTCCGCGCCCGTCACGGTGTAAAGCTCCGGCAGTTCCACCTCAAAAGCCACCGTGATGTCGGCGTCTTTGGAAATGATGCAGCCATGCTCCACAGCCAGCAGCGGGAACTTGTTTTCCAGTGTCGTCATTTTGGATGTATTTCTCATGTCGTTTCTTCCTTTCGTTGCCGTTTGAATAATCGGGTAATCCGCCGCCGGTTGATAAGGTATCGGGGATGGCTCCTTGCCGCTCCTAATTTCATCAGCCCGTGTTCGCCGTACCGGGCGTTCAGCGCGAAGGTCTGCCATACGAGGACGGAAGACGATGCCGCGCCGAAGCCGATACATACCCACTGGTCGATGCCGACCATGTAGAGGATGACGAACAGGACGAAGAGAGCCAGCAGACCTCCGCAGAAGATGAAGAGGTACTGAGCCTTCAAACCCTTGAACTCGACCGGACGGCCGATACCCTTGTTTATCGGATATTCAGCCATACATTGTTTATTAAAGGAAGAATGAGCGCAGGATGGTGGCGGCGACAATCAGGAAGATGCAAGCCCCGAACCACGAAGCGGCGGTCTTCGAGGTGTCCGGGTCGCCGGACGAAAACTTGCCATAGACTTTTACGCCTCCGATAAGACCGACTACCGCGCCGATGGCGTAGATTAGTTTCGTGCCTGGGTCAAAATAGCTTGAGACCATAGAGGTGGCTTCGTTGATGCCTGCCAGACCGTTTCCCTGTGCGAATACGGAGGCGGTGGCGGCAACCATAAGTGCCGCGGAAAGGATTGTTCTCTTGCTTTTCAAAGCGTTCTTGATGTTCTTGTTCATAAACTGTTCTTGTTTTAGTGCCGTCAAAAGGGTGGATGGTCCTTTGTCGGGCAGTTGATACTTTGTTTCTTTACTTTGGTTTAGTGGTTGCCTGTTTGTTTCTACGGACTTGGGCGTCTCCGTTGCGGGTGGCTGTACCTTGTACCGCCGTGCGCGTGGGTAATGTCATTCTACTTTTTCATGTCCGTTCTTTTTGGGTTGTCATACATAGTCGCGGATGTCGAAGTCCTCTATGTTGTCAGGTATCACGAACACCTTTTCTTTTTGTCGCGTCACGGTCATGTTCACCGTGTCCACGAAAACAGCCATCGCCTTTGCAAGCCTGTCACTCATCGCTTCATCGGTCAGGCGTTCCGTTATCCTTGTATAAAGCTCTGTCCCGTCCAGTTCCGTCATGACCTTTCCGGCGTGTCGCATTTCCTCACCGGACGGTGAATCCTTCCGTATGGTGCGTACAGCCATATCAATATCCTCGAAACTGCTTCCCGAAGCCTGCTTTTTGTCAGGTTCTTCGTACTCCAGTTCATCCTCTCCGTACTCCAGTTCCGAAGGAGGGATGCTCGTAAAGGTTTCATCGAGTTTGTCCTCCGGTACTTGTGTCGGGCGTGAGACGGTTTCCGTGTTTCCGTCGTCAAAAGTAGCCTCTTCCTCCGACAGCTCAATGCCTTTTTCCGAAGTGGCGGCTTCTTGCGCCGGTATGGCAGCGGTTGTCCGGGTCGATGCCATCTTGAAACGGCTCTTGCCAATGATGTCCGAAGTGTCTGCGTGAGGCATGTCCTTATCCTTTCCCTGCTCTGCCGCCGTACAATCCAATGACCGCCACAACCCGGCAATGTGTCTGAAGAAACGGATAAGTTTCGCTTCCATGATGCGGTCGTAGAGCAACAGGGACAGAAACCACACGTTGCAGGCAACCGATACGATTAAAAACACCTTTGTCATAGTTTCACTTTTTGGGCGTTTTCAATCTGTTCCATGTACTGCGTTCCGTATTGCCAGAAATGGTCGCGGAGGATGTTGTCCACGAACTTGCCGATGCTCAAGCCGTTTTCCATCCGACTGGCGACGATAGCGACTTTCTCATGAATTTCTCGGCTGATGTATATACATTGCCGCGTTTTGATTTCCGATGCTTGCAGGAAAGTCGAGAGCGGTTTGTCTCTGCCTTTATCCTTGCGGAAGTCAACGCCGGTATTTTCCTGATCGTAGTCGGTTGTACACTTTGCTGCACTGGCAGCGGTTCTTTCACTCTTTCCTGTTTGCAGGCAGTCTGCCTGTCGGTTCTTCTTTGTCCTTTTCATACTTCTTTGTTGTTTATTGTTTCTATAGATTATAGGATTCCATGTGCCGTTTGAACGATTCGGCTATCTCGTCTTGGAACAGCGTGAAATGGTGTGTCAGCACGTTGTCAAGAAAAGCCGCAATAGTCACCTCGTTGCCTCCGATTACATGGAGCATTTTCTGTATGCGGTCGTGGTACTCCTTGCGGATATATACCTGCTTGCCGAGCCTTGCCGTGATATTGGATCCACACATGAATACCGTGTCATAATCCTGCTTTTCCGGCTTGCCATTCCTGCGCTTGCGTTCCGGTTCCTCTTTGGGACGGGAAGCAGGCGATGTAATCACCGTCTGTAATTCTTCTTTCGGAGGTGGAGAAGGTGCGTTTCCGCCCGTACTTCTCGCTTCCGGTGGAATGCTTGTATCGTCCAGCCGAAACGAGTTGATTACGGCTTCGCTGTCGATGTCCTCGATTCTTGTTTTCTTTGCCATGACATTCAGTTTTTGATGATGCCGAGAATCTCATCCGCGAGTTTGTCAAGGTTGCTGCCGCGTATCAGCGTTTTGTCCGCAGGGAATGCCGTGGAACGGAATACAGCCTTGCGTTCTGCCGCTGTCTCCTTGCGGAAACGCTTGCTGTCCGGCAGGTATGTTTCCAGAATGGGCAGGGCGAACTCGGCACAGACTTTGTCGTATGCCTTGTATAGTTCTGTCTTTTCGCGTCCGTCCACCATGTTCCACACGAGATAAATCCCTTTGATGCCGGACTTGCCCGTGCTTATCATCTGTTCGTTGATGACAGTGGCGAACTTGATGGAACTCTCCATCACCACACGGTCGGCGATGATGGGCGTGAAGATATAGTCCATTTTGGAAATGGTCTGTACCACGTCGGCGTTGTTGATGGTTCCCGGCAGGTCGAAGAACACGAAATCGAGGTCGGGCTGCGCTTCTACCAGATTTTCTGCGGTTCTTATCGCGTCTTCCGCACGGCTGCATCTGATTGGGTACGGATTTTTCTTCAGCCGCTTGAGTTGCTCATACGCCAGCACTTTGTAATGCCCGTCCTCCATGACGGCTTTCATGTCACGCTTGCGCATATCATGGATACTGTACTGCGGAAAATCGCAGTCCACCACGGCTACGTTATAGCCTTTCACATAGTGCAGGTAGCTTGCCACAAGCACTGTCAGGGTTGTCTTACCCGCTCCACCTTTCTGCGTGGAGATTGCCACATAAGTTGCTTCTTTCATTTGTCTGATAATTTATTTGGTTATACATCTGTCCGGTGGCGGTAGCGTATTGCCATTCATACATACGCACGCGCTTCCATTTATTCCGCCATTCCTTAATCCGGCTGTGCCTGCGGGCATTCATCGGTCTATCCAATCACCCACGCCTTTATCAGTCCGTATGGACGTGTGCTTGGAAAACCGGCTGAATATGTACACCCGTGTTCAGCCGGTTGGATTGATGTCCGGATTGCTGTCCGAACATCCGGCGGAAGGAGTGTATTTTCAGTCCCACATCCGAATCACACTGCAAATAAACAAGGATATTTTGGAACTTGTATCACTTCTCCGGCAAGTGGCAGCACGTTGCGCCGGTTGACACTAATTGTCCGGGTCAAGCCTCTGTCCGATACTGCGTTAAGGGCGTAACTTTGCACCCGAACGGCAGGGTTCGCCGCAGGTGGCGCAGCCCGGAGTTTGAAAGGCATTCCCCCCAATCCGTCCCCGACGGATTTTTATGTTCACCTGAACATAGCAAGGTATGTTTTCAGCCGCTCAAAATATTTTGAGCATCCCGGAAAACGCCTTGCCCTTGCAGGGGGCGGGCTTACCCTCCGAAGTCGGGAAGCCTCTCAAACCTACGGTGTCTGTGCCATGAAGCGGCGGCTTATGCCGTCAAACCGCTAAATCCAAAGTAATATGAGTGAAAAAAAAAGAAACAAAGGCGGGAGAAATCCCAAACTCGATCCGGCGGTGTTCAGATACACCGTCCGTTTCAGCGAGGAGGAACACAACCGTTTCCTCTCCATGTTCGAGAAGTCGGGCGTTTACGCCAAGTCGGTTTTCCTGAAGGCGCACTTCTTCGGGCAACCGTTCAAGGTACTGAAAGTGGATAAAACGCTGGTGGATTACTACACCAAGCTATCTGATTTTCATGCGCAATTCCGCGCAATAGGCACGAACTACAACCAAGTCGTGAAGGAACTGAGGCTGCATTTTTCCGAGAAAAAGGCGATGGCGTTGCTCTACAAACTGGAGCAACAGACCGTCGAACTCGTGAAACTGAGCCGCCAGATTGTGGAACTGTCTAAAGAGATGCAGGAAAAATGGTCGCAAAAATCAGCGTAGGAAACTCGTTGTACGGCGCACTTGCCTACAACGGGGAGAAGATCAACAAGGAGGAAGGGCGGCTCCTGACGACCAACCGCATCTACAATGACGGTACGGGAACGGTGGACATCCGCCGGGCGATGGAGGACTTCCTCGCCCTGATGCCCGTGCGGTCGAAGGTGGAGAAGCCGGTGGTGCATATCTCGCTCAACCCGCATCCCGACGATATGCTGACCGACACCGAGCTTCAGGACATCGCGCGGGAGTATCTGGAGAAGATGGGCTTCGGCAACCAGCCCTATATGGTGTACAAGCATGAGGACATAGACCGCCACCACCTGCATATCGTGACGGTGCGGGTGGACGGGGACGGCAGGAGCATAGACACCCGAAACAACTTTTACCGTAGCAAGCAGATAACCCGCGAGCTGGAACGGAAATACGGGCTGCATGACGCGGAACGGAAAAGCCGCCGTACCGATATGCCGCTGCATAAAGTGGATGTTTTGGCGGGCGATGTGAAGAAACAGGCGGGGAATGTGGTAAAGGAACTTAACCGCCGTTACCGTTTCCAGACGATGGGCGAATACCGCGCCCTCCTTTCCTTATATAATATGACGGTGGAGGAAGCGCGGGGCAACGTGCGCGGACGGGAATATAATGGGCTGGTCTATTCCGTTACGGACGACAGTGGCAACAAGGTCGGCAATCCTTTCAAGTCCTCGCTCTTCGGGAAGTCCGTCGGCTATGATGCCGTACAGAGAAAGTTCGCCCGTTCAAAAACGGAAATCAAGGACAGAAAACTCGCCGACATGACGAAGCGCACCGTCCTTTCCGTACTGCAAGGCACGTATGACAAGGAGAGGTTCATTGCCATACTCAAGGAGAAAGGTATTGACACCGTGCTGCGCTATACGGAGGAAGGACGCATCTACGGGACCACGTTCATCGACCACCGAACAGGATGCGTGTTGAACGGCTCACGCATGGGCAGGGAACTGTCCGCCAACGCCTTGCAGGAACACTTCACGCTGCCATACGCCGGACAGCCGCCGGTTCCGCTTTTCATTACCACGGAGGGTCAGGAGGAAACGCAAGCTCCGTCCACTCCCGAATACGGAAGGGACTTGGACGGCATGGGCTTGTTCTCTCCCGAAGGCCCGGCAGTGGACGCCGAGGAGGAAGCCTTCATCCGGGCGATGCAGCGCAGGAAGAAAAAGAAGAAGCGCAAGGGCTTGGGAATGTAATCAGTCAGACAAAGTATCAACAATCAAAACAATTTCAAGGTATGTCACAACAAGAAGACGATTTGAGGGCATTGGCGAAAATCATGGATTTTCTGCGTGCCGTGAGTATTATTTTAGTGGTCATGAACGTGTACTGGTTCTGTTATGAAGCCATACGGCTCTGGGGTGTGGACATCGGTGTGGTGGACAGGATACTGATGAACTTCAACCGCACGGCGGGGCTGTTCCGTTCCATCCTCTACACGAAACTATTTGCCGTCCTCCTGCTTGCCCTGTCCTGTCTGGGGACAAAGGGCGTGAAGGGCGAGAAAATCACGTGGGGGAAAATCTGGGCGGTCCTTGCCGTGGGCTTCGTGCTGTTCTTCCTCAACTGGTGGATACTGGCCCTGCCATTGCCGGTGGAGGCGGTGACGGGACTGTATATCCTGGCCGTTGGTGCGGGCTATGTATTCCTGCTGATGGGCGGTCTGTGGTTGAGCCGCCTGTTGAAGCACAACCTCATGGATGATGTGTTCAACAACGAGAACGAGAGCTTCATGCAGGAAACGCGGCTTATCGAAAGCGAGTATTCGGTCAATCTTCCGACACGGTTTTACTACAAAAAGCGTTGGAACAATGGCTGGATCAATGTCGTGAATCCTTTTAGGGCTTCCATCGTGTTGGGTACTCCGGGCAGCGGTAAATCCTATGCAGTGGTAAATAATTTCATCAAGCAGCAGATAGAAAAGGGCTTCTCGATGTATGTGTACGACTTCAAATTCAGCGACTTGTCCACGATAGCATACAACCATCTGCTGAACCACCCGGAGGGCTACAAGGTGAAACCGAAGTTTTATGTGATAAACTTCGATGACCCGCGACGTTCGCACCGTTGCAATCCCATTCACCCGGACTTCATGGAGGATATTACGGACGCTTATGAGAGTGCGTACACCATTATGCTCAACTTAAATAAAAGTTGGGTGCAAAAGCAGGGCGACTTTTTCGTAGAATCGCCCATCATCCTTTTCGCGGCTATTATCTGGTATCTCAAAATTTTCCAGAACGGCAAGTATTGTACATTCCCCCATGCGATTGAGTTCCTGAACCGCCGCTATGAGGATATTTTCCCGATACTGACCTCTTACCCGGAATTGGAAAACTATCTTTCTCCGTTCATGGACGCATGGCTCGGAGGGGCTGCGGAGCAGTTGATGGGGCAGATAGCAAGCGCGAAAATCCCTTTGTCAAGGATGATTTCCCCGCAGCTCTATTGGGTGATGTCGGACAGCGAGTTCACGCTGGACATCAACAACCCCGAAGAACCGAAAATACTCTGTGTGGGCAACAATCCCGACCGTCAGAATATCTACGGGGCCGCTCTCGGTCTGTATAACTCCCGTATCGTGAAACTCATCAACAAGAAAGGGATGCTGAAGTCGTCGGTCATCATCGACGAGCTGCCCACGATTTATTTCAAGGGGTTGGACAACCTTATCGCCACCGCGCGAAGCAACAAGGTTGCCGTGTGTCTGGGCTTTCAGGATTTCAGCCAGTTGGTGTGCGACTACGGTGATAAAGAAGCGAAGGTCGTGATGAACACCGTCGGCAATATCTTTTCCGGTCAGGTGGTGGGTGAAACCGCCAAGACGCTTTCCGAACGCTTCGGTAAGGTGTTGCAGAAACGGCAGTCCATTTCCATCAACCGGCAGGATGTTTCCACCTCCATCAACACGCAGATGGATTCACTCATCCCGCCGAGCAAGATTTCCGGCTTGACGCAGGGTATGTTTGTCGGTTCGGTATCCGACAACTTCAACGAGCGTATCGAGCAGAAGATTTTCCATTGCGAGATTGTCGTGGATGCCGAGAAGGTGAAGCGCGAGGAGAAAGCCTACAAGAAAATCCCCGTCATTACCGACTTTACGGACGGGGACGGCAACGACCGCATGAAGGAAACGGTTCAGGCGAATTACAGGCGCATCAAGGAGGAAGTGAAGCAGATTGTTCAAGAGGAACTGGAACGTATCGCAAATGATGAAAACTTGAAACACCTGTTGCAGCAGAAATAACAGATTCCTTTATATATGAAAAAGGGGATGTGTCAAAACACCCAAAATATGAAAATTACCCCTGTCACAGATATCTGTAGCAAGGGTAATTTTGTTAAAAAGAGAGTTTTGACACCCTCTTTTTATTCTCAGATTTGAGATGCTTGTTGATGGTGGTAATGGCAAGCATCAGCAAATAATTTTTCAGTTCTGTATCGTCTTTAAGCAGTATGCTGTATTCTTCGGCAAACATTCTCAACAGTCTGGTTCTGAGTTTCGACATTTCTTCACCGAAAGGTATCTGTCGGTTTTCTTGCCAATACTCAATCACTACGGAAGATACCAGCCACTTGAACTCGGATTTCATCTCTTTGCCGAGTTTCTTGAAGCGGATTTGTTCGCTAATTGGCGGCTCGTTGTATGGCATTATGTCTGCCGGGTCATAAACGGATATACTGCCGATACCATAATCCATGATTATCGGTAAATCAGTTTTTACATCATTCTTATGTTTCTTCTTTTTAGCCATACCCGTTATTGTTGCAGGAAACCTTTACCTTTATCAGTAAGATAGTATTTCTGTTGCGGACTCTTGGAGCCTATGGGATAAAGTGAAAGGACCAAACCGGAATTTATTGCCGGATGGATATAGTTCTTTAAGAAATTCCTTTTATCTTTCATTCCCGTTTTCTCCATGATTTCTTTAGCAGAGAGAGTGTTGTTCCCAATAGCAGACAACAGTTTTCCTAACTGTGGGGTTACTGTGGGGTTACTATAGGGTTGCTGTGGGGTTGCTGTGGGGTCTTGTCCTACTGTAGTTCTTGTATAATGAAACACAATCCATACAGCATTGCCGTCGGTATGAAACTCCGGATCCGGAATACCGACACGGCGACATTCGTTTACCATAAGGGCTATGCCACGTCCCCAACTCTCCAATACTGCACTTTTGTACAGCACATTGGCTACTATCAGATTTTGTGGTTCGGAATTGTGGCCACCCAACAGTTTCTCAATGGTAATATCAGGCGGAAATGTTCCGCTGTTTTCAATCTCCACGCGGTCATCATAGATAGCAATCCCGACTGAACTGCCGGGGCGATGGTAAACACGATGTGCAAAAGCATTTATGCAACATTCTCTCAATGCCTTATATGGCACATTCAGTTCCTCTTCTCTGTACAAACCTTCAATTTTACCGGAAAGGGACAAATGCTTGAAGAAAAATGCCATTGCAGCATCCAGCAAGTTGAATATATTGCCTGTCACACGCTGATTATCTAAAAATTCATCTTTTGTCGTTCCTTTGAACCGGGCTAAACGGAGCAGACATTGGGGATAATGGTAGAAGTTCCGTCCGAATAGGACAACGGAAGCATTGTTCAGCTTTCCATCATTCAACAAGTCAAATTTTTCAAGGATGGTTCGGACATCCTCCTGCATAGAACCTTCCGGCAAACGTCCGCCTCTGATTCCTCCACGTACTGCGCCCAAGATTGCCGTTTCGTCAAGGTCGGATATTTTCAAGCTGGGATTTTGCATGGAATCCCAAGCATAGGTTCCGCCTCGCTGCATAACCAACAGGTTGTATATACCCTGCGGCATGGCAGATGTAACGCTCTCTATCCGTTGATAAGCCCTCCCCTTATAGGTGAACGGGCGCATATATCGTTGTTCTTCCGCTGATAAAGCTATAACACTTTTGTTCGTTCCCGGAATGTCTGTATAGGATATATCAATGGTCGCAAACGGCTCGATTCGTCTGATGGTTTCCGCAATATCGCGCTTCGTCTTGTCGCTCACTTCCTGACCGATAATCTTTCCCTTGTCGGTTACACCGAACAGCACCGTGCCGCCCGTACCGTTCAGGAAGGCACAAAGAGTTTCCATTCCACGCTCCAACTGCCCGGTAGTTTCTTTGAACTCAACTGTCCCGCCTTCGGCTCCGGCAATCAGTCCGTTCAATATTTCGAGGTTATCTATTTTCATCCGTCATTGATTAATACTTGCAAAGTTAATGATTTTAATCGGCTTTCCGGCAGATAATAGAGTGATTGTAAATGAAGAAGGATAAGAAACCGTATAATCCGGCCGCTTATCCTTTGTTTGGCATTCGTTTATCTCCTCATCCGCTCCAATTCATCGTCATGTCGCATCTTCGCGTTCAGTTTGTCCTGCATCTTTTCAAGGAAGTAGGTGCGACTGTCGCTTTTCCTGCGTTTGATGTCCGTATAGAAGCGGTAGCAGTCTTTGGACTCCACACCGAAAAAGGAATAGAGGACAGGGGCAAGCTCTTTCAGCGAAGCCTTGCCGCCATTGATGCAGCCGGTGGCGTAGAGGGCATAGATTAGCTCTACCAACTCGACGGCATTACCGGTCCATTGCAGGGCTGGGACTGTGGCTTTGGTTTCGGATGTGGATGTTAGTGGTGGCACGGAGGTAATTGCAGAAGCGGATACTATCTTCTGCATCTTTCGGATGAAGGATAACGCCTTGCGGATATACACAGTGACGACATTCTCCTCCGATACCGACAAGTTCTGTGGATGGTGCTGTAATTCGATTTCGGCAAAAGCCAACGCCACAATAATATGCTTGGCATCATTGCCGCCGTAGCACAGGTTTATTACTTCCTGCACGAATCCGCCGTATGCCGTTTCCGTGCTACCGTTGTCTTTTCCGTTTATCATGGCGAAAAACTGTGTTTCCGCCAGTATGAGATGGTTCATTATCTTTTCTGTTTTGAGGGTTTACACTTGTTTATCAGTGTGCGCACACTGATATATGGTGCAAATCATAGCCCTAAACACGAGAAAAGATTGTGAGAAAATTGTACTACATTGTTTTTCAGAAAGATAAAATTCAAAAATAATTTTATCCTTGATTGCATCCCTTGTGAAATGTGTTCAGATTCTGAACATGTGTTCACTTTCTGAGCACGGAAATCCCGCCAAGATGTTCATAATCTGAACATTTTATGCCCGTGGCTCTTTATGATAGGTAAGCCGGATTACTCCGTCCCTATAAGTTTTGTTCTCCATAAGCCGCCAGTCATTCATAGGTAGTGCTGACTTGAAAAAATGCGCTCCGTTTCCGTCGATGGTTGGAACAACGTATAGTATGATTTCATCTATCACGTTCATCCGTAACAGTCCGTTGGCATATTCGGTATTCCCGGCAGTTACTTCCAACAAATGGCAAATGCTTCCACCTTCCTCCCTCCATTCTTGAAGCACGGATACCGAATAGTCGGATGTCAGCTTATACAGGGCATTGGCACGTATTTCATCCATACCGTAATCTTCGGTTTGAAGCAACCGCTTCCGGGGATGCAGTTTCATCGGACAGCCATCTATTGAGATAACGGCAAGTAATTGTATTTTCGCCATAACGTATTTTCTTTCCTTTTTGGCGAGGCAAAAAAGTAGCGTGCAATTCACACTACTTTCAAGCGATGGCTCTGGTAAAGCCTTTACGGAGAGTACGTGAATGCACGCTATGCGTAAGCATAGCATAAGCATCACGCAATCGTCTCCGTAGTTTCAATTTACCAGATTTACGCAGTATATATACAAAATGCAAACAACACCCAATAAAGTGATAATAAATAAGCTATAAATCAGTGTTTTATAAGCCTATTTTTATTTTCAGTTGTTTTCAGTACTTTCAGTGAATTGGCTCTTATTTGGTGCAATTTTGTTTCTTATTTGTTTCTTAATCTCGATACTTATCCGTATATTTGCAATAGGAAAAATGAGAAAGGAATCCCTATGGCACGAGTTAAGAATCATACAAAAGTCAAAGAGCCGATTCGTCTTCGGATGAAGCCGTTGAGCGATGGCAGCAAGAGTCTATATCTGGATATATACCGCGATGGAAAGCGGACGTATGAATACCTCAAGATGTATATTATCCCGGAGACGGATAATAATGCCCGTAGGCAGAATCAGGCGACAATGGATGCCGCCAATGCCATCAAGTCGAAACGTATTATCGAACTGACCAGCAATGAGGCAGGAATCGTATTCCGTAAGGACAAGACTTATCTGTTGGACTGGATGAAGGTTTACATGGAAGCCCAAGAGAGTGCGGGCAAGAAAGACGGCAACCAAATCAAGATTGCCATGCGCATACTGAAAGACTATGCCGGAGAAATGGTCACACTGGATCAGATTGACGGGGACTTCTGCCGGGGCTACATCACTTATCTGTTGACGGAATATCATCCGAAAGGCAAGGACATATCAAACTACACGCTTCACAATTATTACCGTGCGTTGAACGGTGCGTTGAACTCTGCCGTCAGGAAGAAAAAGATGAAGGCCAACCCTTTCAACGAGCTTGAGAAGTCGGAGAAAATCCGTAAGCCGGAGAGTATGCGGTCGTACATGACCATCGAAGAGGTACAGGCGTTGATTGACACTCCTATGCCCCACGAGGAATACGAGATAGTAAAATGCGCGTATCTGTTCTCCTGCTTCTGCGGATTGCGCATCAGCGATATAATCAAGTTGAAATGGAAAGACGTGTTCGTTGACCGGGGACAGTACCGTTTGGCCGTGTCCATGAAAAAGACCAAAGAGCCTATTTACCTGCCCCTCTCTCCTGAAGCGTTGAAGTGGATGCCGGAACGTGGGGGAAAATCATCGGAAGATAATGTGTTCGACCTGCCGTCCGCCAATACAATCAGGATGCAGCTCAAACCTTGGGCGAAAGCAGCCGGAATCTCCAAGCGGTTCTCCTATCACACCAGCCGGCATACATTCGCCACCATGATGCTGACGCTCGGCGCGGATTTATATACCGTCTCGAAGTTGCTCGGTCATGCCGACGTAAAAATGACACAGGTGTATGCCAAGATTATCAACAAGAAGAAGGACGAGGCAGTGAATCTTGTAAACGGTTTGTTTCACTAATTGACGGCACTATGTGGTTCATGTCTAATTTACAAACATCAATTTATGGCATTGCTCCGGTTGTGAACGCAACCGAAGTTAATGCTTTCATCACATATTATAAACTCAAAAAGGTAAATCGACATGAAAAGACCTGAAGACGGCCTTCTCTCTTTTTGGAGGGAGCCAACACCTGCAGCACTTCGCTGCGGAGAAGGATGTGGCGAATGAACTTTTCGCCCTGCTAACCGAAGCAAAAACAGTTTATCTCCACGATGTTGTGTCGGGTGGTAAACAGTACCACCGTTATGTGGACGATTTCGTAAACGGACACCGGTACATAGACTGCGACCATGCGGCCTGCCGGAACTGCCACGAAATGAACATCCACATCGTCAAGGGGCTGCTGACCGAGTACGCCCGTTTCGTCCAGATTTGCTTTGCTACGCCGAATTTCACGTTTGACGAGTGCATGAAGCTGAAACGGATGTATGATACCTCGGAATCGTTGCCTCCGCTCGGTCCGCCCCACATTGACCGACCGGCAGATCTCTCCCTTTCTTTTGGCTGTGATTTTACCCCGGAACAGATGGAAAGTATTGTGGCTTGTGCCAATACTTATCATCTGTTCTGTGTTTCTGTACGCATTGAAGACATGGAGGCTCTTTTCGCCTGTAAGAAAGGCTTTTCCATCCGAGTGAACAATATCCGCCGTGTGGTAATCCTGTTCGACGCGCTTCTTGAAAACTCGCTTATCCAGTCCCGGTGGCAGAATGTTCTCGGCAAGGGTGCATTCCTGCAGTCCAAGGACGGGACACGTTCCGTTTCGGTATCGACCCTGTCTTCCGCGCTGTCATCCATCAAGAACAACATGACATCGGTCGCATACGGCATCCGAAAGACCATTGACCGGCTGAAAGAATGACAGGAAGTGACAAGAAGCGAAGTATGTGAAAGGTAAAAGCATGAGAGTTGCAATGATACGCGCATAGTATCATTCCCCAAATCACGGCATCTTCGTTTACCGGACATACCTTTGACCTCCGTTAGCGCGCTGCATAACGGAGGTTGCATCTCCATTGTCAAAAATCAAACCATGTTATTATGCCGAATAGAATGACATTCATGGAGCGGATGAGCGGACGGCTCGCCGCCATCGAATCGGTACTAAAGAAATTGGAACCGGTCGAAAGTCTCTTGGAGCGTATCACGTTGCTGGAAAATACCATCTTCACGACCAAGAGAGTGTTCACGTTTCAGGAAGCCTGTATGTATATCGGGGTTTCTGAAAGTATGCTGTACAAGCTCACATCGAGCAAGGAGATACCGCACTACAAACCGCGCGGTAAAATGGTCTATTTCGCCAAGGAGGAATTGGACGAATGGCTGTTGCAGAATTATGAACCTACAGTGAACGAGGCCGTGCGCATGGCGACGGAAGCCGCCGCCACAGAACCGTTCCTTAATAAGAGACGCAATGGAAAACGAAAGAAAGACTGACCGCTCAGCCGATATGGGAATGGATGAACACCGCCTGTCGGACATCCTTCTGGCCTCGCAAATCAAGGCAACGGACATTTATGAGACCCCGCCGCAAATCATCTGGATAGACAACTCGACGATTGCCACGCTCGGCAATTTCAGTGCATCGACAGGAAAGGCAAAGTCGAAGAAGACGTTTAATGTCTCTGCGCTTGTCGCCGCTTCATTGGCCGGGAAACAAGTGTTGAACTACCGTGCGCATCTGCCCGAAGGCAAACAGCGGATTCTGTACGTCGATACGGAACAGAGCCGTTTCCATTGCCGCTCGGTATTGGAGCGCATATTGCGGCTGGCCGGGCTGCCCACGACAACCGACCCGGAGAATCTCGACTTCTTCTGCCTGCGTGAATATTCGCCGTCGGTGCGTGTCGAGGTCATCGACTATGCGCTGCGTCAGAACAAAGGCTATGGGCTGGTCATCATTGACGGCATCCGCGACCTGATGCTTGACATCAACAGCACCGGTGAATCGGTGGAAGTCATCAACCGGATGATGGAATGGTCTTCAAGGTACGACCTGCATATCCATTGTGTACTCCATTTGAACAAAGGGGATAATAATGTGCGGGGACACATTGGTACGGAAATGAGCAACAAGGCGGAAACCGTGCTTGTCATCAGCAAGAGCAACGAGAATCCCGGTATCAGCGAAGTCCATGCGCTCCATATCCGGGAAAAGGAGTTCAAGCCGTTTGCGTTCACCATCAACGAGACTGGGCTGCCCGTCATTGCGGAAGGACACTCGTTCGGAGAGCCCCCGAAGCCCAAGGCTCGGACGGGGTTCACGGAGCTGAGCATCGAACAGCACCGGGAAGCCCTCTCCGCCGCTTTCGGGGAAAAGCCTATCCGGGGATTCGACAACCTGTTGCAAAGCCTGATGGTCTCCTATGAGGCAATCGGGTTCAAACGTGGTCGGAGCGTCATGATAAAACTGATGCAATACCTGATAGACAACCTCAAGCTCATCATCAAACGGGACAAGCTGTTCTATTATGACATGACGCCTACCGAGGCCATGCTTTTTGATGAAGAATGATGCCGGGCGCGGGCCTGTATGATTTAGTTTACTTTAGTATTTATATATATAGGAAAAAACTAAACTAAACCATTTTCGTGAAACCAAGTGAAAGAAAAAAGACATGACCATAGCAGAAGCAAAACAAGTGCGTATCGTGGATTTTCTGGCACGTCTCGGTCACCATACGCAGCACATAAAATCGGGACAATACTGGTATCTCTCACCGTTACGGAACGAGCGTACCCCGTCGTTCAAAGTGAATGACCGCATCAATGAATGGTACGATTTCGGCGAGGCGACCGGTGGCGACCTGGTGGAACTGGCAAAATACATTTGCCGGACGGACTGCGTGAGCGAGGCCCTGGCGTATATAGAGAGGCTTGTGAATGGCGCATCACTACCGAGAACCCGTATGCTGACCGCTCCACCCCGACCGGTGGAGGCTGAAATGAAAGACGTGATCGTGATTCCACTCCGTCATCACGCCCTGTTCTCTTACCTCCAATCCCGGCTTATCGACGCGGACATCAGCCGTATGTATTGCAAGGAGGTGCATTACGAACTGCGAGGCCGTCATTACTTCGCTCTCGCATTCGGCAATATATCAGGCGGTTACGAGGTGCGAAACGCCTATTACAAGGGATGCCTGAATAACAAGGACATCTCATTGATAAGACATCTGACAGAAGAGACACAGGAAAACGTCTGTGTCTTCGAGGGATTCATGGATTTTCTTTCTTATATGACACTGAAACTGGCAGGCGACCGGACGGTCTGTCTTGCCATACCATGCGACTACCTCGTGATGAACTCGGTAAACAATTTGAAAAAGACGCTGGCACGTTTACAGGAGTATTCGGACATTCACTGTTATCTCGACAATGACCTTGCCGGGCAGAGAACCACAGAGACCATTGCCGGGATGTATGGCGGACGTGTCAGCGATGAATCTTGCCACTATGCGGAATACAAAGACCTGAACGACTACCTGCGCGGAAAGAAACGCTGATATTCAATGTTCTCTTTTGCCACCTAAAGCTCTCCACCACGAGAGCTTTTTTTATGCCCCGATTTCTCCATTTCCCACCATAGAGACTGCAATATAGTACGATTTAATAGTTCGATTTTTGAAACTTACACAAATCTCATTAACGAAACAGATGTTTAATGCTCAATTATTTTATGGTTTTATATTTCGTGCGTTTCTTTGCAAAATCATACTAATACGAATTTTTAATATTCATACTAAATACATGAACTCATATTTCATTTTTGCCATTGTCCTGACGGTTGCCTACATCATTTACTACGCCGTCATCATAGCGCATGACCTCTACGGGAAAAAGGGGACGGACAAACCGGACGAGGAAGTTTTCGACCTCGGCGCACCGGAAGAGGAAGAGAGTGTGGCTGTCACGGAAAGCGAGAGCGGCTTCAGTATCGGTAGCGAGAACTACGAGACGGAAAGTACGGCTACCTCTTCCGAAACATCCCCTGAGGAGGACATCAAGGACAAACCGGGAACGGCGCAGGAGAAACTGGAACGGCTGAAGGCCGAGGCGGAGGAACAGATGGAAGAGACCACGCCTTACCTGTCGGACGCACGCACGTCGGAGGAGATGTACAAGGCTATGATTTCCAAGGGACGGTTAGACAACCGACCGGAAATAAAGTGGAACCCAATTCAAGACCGGTTGTGAGATGTCGAAAGCTAAAAAGATTCTATGTGCGCTGTGCCTCCCGTTCCCCTACACGGCTTTTGCCAAAAGCGGCAGCGTGAACTATAGCTGGGGAGCGGACGCGTTGGCCACGATGCACGACTTCGTGGTGACGATGATGCTCTATGTCCAGTATATCTGTTGCACCATAGCCGGGGTTTACGTCATCGTGTCCGTTTGTCAGATATACATCAAGATGAACACGGGCGAGGACGGCATCACCAAGTCGATAATGACGCTTGTCGGCGCGTGCCTGTTCCTGATCGGGGCATTCTATGTTTTCCCGGCTTTCTTCGGCTACCGCATATAACCTTACTTGTATCAGGTCGCAGACAAATAAAATATTCACTAAAAAAGTAAACGTATGTTTCAGAAAACCAAACAGCTGTGCCGCAAGGCATTCGGATTCGTCAACGGAATCCCTACCAAAGTAATGATGTTCTCCTTCATGCTGCTGTCCGGCATGGTGGCGAAAGCGCAGAACTCCGCAGGCGACTATTCCGCCGGTACGAGCGCATTATCCACTGTCGCCGATGAGATTGCCAAGTATGTGCCTATTATGGTGAAATTGTGCTACGCCATTGCCGGCGTTGTGGCCATCGTGGGTGCAATCTCGGTATATATCGCCATGAACAACGAGGAGCAGGACGTCAAGAAGAAGATTATGATGGTCGTGGGAGCATGTATCTTCCTCATTGCGGCGGCCAAGGCGTTGCCTCTGTTCTTCGGTATTGCCGCTTAAACATCAAGGATAAGTATGAAAAGCAAGGACGAACGCTATCCGGACTATCCGCTGTTCAAGGGACTGCAACGGCCTCTTGAGTTTTTGGGCATCCAAGGCCGGTACATATATTGGGCGGCGGTGACGACGTGCGGAGCCATTGTCGGCTTTGTCGCCGCCTACTGCCTGCTCGGTTTCATTGCCGGGCTTGTCGTGCTGGCTACCGTCGTATCGGTCGGTATCGTGCTCATCCTTCTCAAACAGCGGAAAGGACTGCATAGCAAGAAGGTCGCTCCGGGTGTGTATGTGTATGCCCACTCGCGCAAGATCTGACGAAAGAAAAACCATCACGGCAATGTGCATGGCTTTATTGATTGTTGAACGCGGGCGGGTTTGTCTTGAAGCAAGGCGAACCTGCCCCTATTTAATTACACGTATATCGAAATGACCCTATACATCATTTTATGTTTTGTCGCTTTGTGCGCGGGTATGGCCTTGTCGGTCTATGCGTTCGGTACGGGCGGCAAGCGCAAGCGAATCTTTCAGGACATCTATTTCTCAGCGGAGGAAACGGACGGTGTGGGTGTGCTGTACACCAAGACCGGCGAATATTCCGCCGTACTTAAGATAGAGAATCCGGTACAGAAATATTCGGCGGACATAGATAGCTACTACGACTTCACGCACCTGTTCACCGCCCTTGCGCAGACCTTAGGCGAAGGGTACGCCATCCACAAGCAGGATATCTTCGTCAGGAAACAGTTTGCAAGCGAACCGGCTGACGGGCAGGAGTTCCTGTCGGCGTCGTATTTCCGCTACTTCAAAGGGCGTCCCTACACGGACAGCCTTTGCTACCTGACCATCACGCAGGAGGCGAAAAAGAGCCGCCTGTTCTCGTTCGACAACAAGAAGTGGCGCGATTTCCTCGTGAAAATCCGCAAGGTGCATGACCAACTGCATGACAGCGGCGTACAGGCCAGGTTCCTGAACAAAGCCGAGGCGAGCGAGTATGTCGACCGCTACTTCGCCATGAACTTCAAAGACCGCACCGTGTCGATGACGAACTTCAAGGCGGACGATGAAACGGTGTCGATGGGCGACAAACGCTGCAAGGTGTACAGCCTTGTGGACGTGGACTGTGCCGCACTGCCCTCGATGATACGTCCGTACACGAACATCGAGGTGAACAACACGGAAATGCCGGTCGATCTGGCTTCGGTGGTGGACAACATACCGGACGCCGAGACGGTGGTCTATAACCAAGTCATCTTCCTACCCAACCAAAAACGGGAACTGGCGATGCTCGACAAAAAGAAGAACCGCCACGCGAGTATTCCGAACCCGAACAACCAGATGGCGGTCGAGGACATCAAGCGTGTGCAGGAGGTCATTGCCCGTGAAAGCAAGCAACTGGTATATACGCACTTCAACATGGTGGTAGCCGTATCTGCCGGTGCAGACCTGCAAAAGTGTACGAACCACTTGGAAAACGCATTCGGGCGCATGGGCATCCATATCAGCAAGCGGGCGTACAACCAACTGGAACTGTTCGTCGGTTCGTTTCCGGGCAACTGCTACACGCTCAATGAGGAATACGACCGTTTCCTGACCCTTTCCGATGCGGCGATGTGCCTGATGTACAAGGAGCGCGTGCTGCACAGCGAGGAAACACCGCTGAAGATTTACTACACCGACCGTCAGGGTGTGCCGGTGGCTATTGACATCACGGGAAAAGAGGGAAAGAACAAGCTGACGGACAACTCGAATTTCTTTTGTCTGGGGCCTTCTGGGAGTGGCAAGAGCTTTCATATCAACTCGGTCGTGCGCCAGCTCCATGAGCAGGGAACGGATGTGGTCATGGTCGATACGGGAAACTCATACGAGGGACTGTGCGAGTATCTGGGCGGCAAGTATATCAGCTATACCGAAGAACGGCCTATCACGATGAATCCGTTTCGCATCAACCGGGAGGAATACAACATCGAGAAGATAGACTTCCTCAAGAACCTTATCCTGATGATTTGGAAAGGGTCGGACAGCCAAATCCCCGAAATTGAGTTCCGCATTGTCGAGCAGATAATCATAGACTACTATGATGCCTATTTCAACGGATTTACAAGATACACCGACGAGCAACGGGAGGTACTGCTGAAAAACCTGTTTGCGGCGGCCAGCCGAAAGAACCCAAACAAACCACCCAGAGAGGTGGATGAGATGGTGCGCAAACAGATAGAGGTGCTTGAGGCACGGCGGGCGGCCCTCAAAGTGACGGAGCTGAGTTTCAACTCATTCTTTGACTACTCATTCGACCGTCTGGAGCAGATCTGCACCGAAAACGACATCACGACAATCAGCTACTCGACCTATTCGACCATGCTGCAGCCGTTCTACAAGGGCGGTGCGTATGAGAAAATTCTCAACGAGACAGTGGATTCGGCACTGTTTGACGAGACATTCATTGTCTTTGAAGTGGATGCAATCAAGGAAAATAAGAAACTGTTTCCCATTGTCACACTGATTATCATGGACGTGTTCCTGCAGAAAATGCGCATCAAGAAGAACCGTAAAGTCCTTGTCATCGAGGAAGCGTGGAAGGCCATTGCCAGCCCGCTCATGGCGGAATACATCAAGTTCATGTACAAGACCGCCCGTAAATTTTGGGCTTCTGTTGGCGTGGTGACGCAGGAGATACAGGACATCATCGGCAGCGAAATCGTGAAGGAGGCCATCATCAACAACTCGGACGTGGTGATGCTGCTGGATCAAAGCAAGTTCAAGGAACGCTTTGACGAAATCCGAAAGATTCTTGGTCTGACCGAGGTGGATTGCAAGAAGATATTTACCATCAACCGCTTGGAGAACAAGGATGGGCGCAGCTTCTTCCGCGAAGTGTTCATCCGCCGGGGGACGACCAGCGGCGTGTATGGCGTGGAAGAGCCGCACGAGTGCTACATGACCTACACGACCGAACGGGCGGAAAAGGAGGCACTGAAGCTTTACAAGAAGGAACTTCGGTGCAGCCACCAGGAAGCTATCGAGGCATATTGCCGGGACTGGGATGCCAGCGGTATCGGGAAGTCCCTGCCTTTTGCACAAAAAGTAAACGAGACGGGGCGTGTGCTCAACCTCCGTCCCGTGTATGAATCCAAATAAGCATTGCAGCCATGAAACGACTACTCCTTATCCTGACCATCGCCTCGGTCGCACTCTGCCAGACGGTTCACGCCCAGTATTACAGCGTGAACTACGACACCCGTACCGTTGCGGCGATGGTGGCCGCCTTCGGTACGGAAGCGGTCGCCGAAGGGTACTACCGGGAGCAGGTCGATGACATCCTCAAGCACTACACGGCAGCGGAGGTCGCTACCGCCGGGATATTCGCGGCCAAGTTCTTGGAGCATAAAGCCCTGAGCGACCTCGGCATCTGGAACAGCCGCACGGAGAACTACTACTACCGGCGCATCTACCGGATGGTGGCGGAGAAAATCATGCCCAAGATATGGGTGGTGGCGAAGCAGATGCTCCATTCGCCGCAAACGGCTATCTATTGGGGCAGTTACCTGATGAAAGTCTGCGACGATACCAAAAGTCTGTGTATGCAGTTCGAGAGCGTGGTGACCAACAGCACGCTGACCTTTTCGGACATCGCCTTTCTCGAAATCAATCCGGAGATTGCCCCCTTGCTAAAGCTCTCCGAAACGGGAAACATCGACTGGCAGCGGATGATGGACAACTTCGCCCACATACCGGGCAACTTCACGCACGAGAACCTGAAAAGCGACCTCGACAACCTTTATAACACGGGTGTCGGCCTTGCAACGGCAGGCATTGCCAATCTCGGTGACGCCCTGTTGCAAAGCAGCTCGTTCCATGACCTGATGGGCGGAAAGGTTGAAGAAATCGGCAACCTGTATGAACACTACGGGAGTCTATTCGAGCAGGCGGAACATGACATCGGCGGCTTGCTGATTGACATGGTGGGTGGTCCGGACAACGTGGCCGGTCTGTTCAACTTCAGCAACTACAACCTCACGGCATGGATGACCGACTACCTGGACGAAGCGATGGGGAACTATTACACGCAGCGGTGGTACATTGCCCGGCGTGACCAAGGGAGCGTATCGCTGTGCGACTACTATCCTCCGACGGACGACAACAGCATCCTGAACGGGGGCGCATGGGTGCGGTTCAACACGAGCGACCCGAATTTCTATCCCAACGCCTCGCAACGGGAACAGGTACTTGCCAACTCGGAAGGATATGCCGGTTGGTCAAGAAACCGCGTGCAGCAGTTGAACAACCAAAACGACGGGTTCAGCTACAGCATCAACTATTGGATGAGTGCCTATATCATCAGCAAGAAAAACAAGCAGACCAAAAAGGCATACGCATACGAAATCCATGTGAGCAAAAGCTGGAATAAGGAAGAAGTTGTCTATGAGGAAGTCTTCGATTCCTACTCGATGGACTTGAATACGTTTCGGGCGCAACTGAATGTCCGACTTGCGGAGTTCAACGAAAACGAGGACGGCTACACCTATTATATATCTTCCGGTACGCGGAACTATTACCAAGCAACGGACGCCGCCAAATTGAAGGGATGCGAGAGCGTGACCATCAGCGTGACCTGTTCCGACGGGGTTACGCTCGGACAGGGCTCGACACAATACAAGTGCCGTAAATGCGGCAGCTCGTTGAATGCCCACACCAAGGAGTGCGCCATGCAGACCTCGGTGACGGAAAACAACCTCGACCTTTCGGAACTGGATGCGCTGTTGAACGAGGCAAACAGCCAAGCGGCCAATCTTGAAGCGCAAATCGGGACATTGGAAAACGAGAACGCTGTCCTGCTGAAGAAAATCAGTACGGCGAGCATTGAGGATGCGGCGGCTTACCGACAGCAGTATAATGCAAACAAGACACGGATAGACCGTCTGAAAGGCGAACTCGCGGAGTGGAAGAAGAAACAGTCCGACTATGCTCAGGCGAAGTCGGAAGCCGCAGACGACAACAGCGTAGCGACGGATGACTATTACCGCATTCCAGCTATCATGCAAGACTGCAAGGCTGCCTACGGCCTGACATGGCAGGACGGCGGATCGTGGAACGGCTATTCGTATGTGCGCAAGGCGACAATGCCGAACATCAACGGCATCATCACATTCAAGGCTACGGTCTCGATTGCCCGCAAGCCGAAATATTTTCTCGGCATCAAGATTCACCGTGCCATCATCCAAATCCAATGGGAACTGACCTCGGTCTATACGGACACGCACGTCGCCGATGTGCTGACACTCGATCCGGGGCTTTCGGATGCGGAGAAAACCAAATTAGTGAACGACCGCATCGCCGAAATCGCCCGTGAACACCCGTCCTGCAAAATCACGACGGAATACGCCCGCAGCACACCGCTGGAGGAAACTCCGTCCGGCGACGTGTACCATCTGCTGTGGTCGAGCGACCGCCTCGAAATCGCGAGGGAGGTGGACAGCAGAATCACAAGGATATACGCCGACTTGGTATCGCTGGAAAAGATGATGCACTACAAGCGGAGCATCCTTGACGTGATGAAGGATGTGTTGCCCGGACTGGACACGGACGAAGGCCGCAGGCTGACGCTCGTGGAGGAATGCCATGACCGCTGGGTGGAGAGCGCACGGACGTTTCGGAACGATGGCGGCAGAAACGGCGGAAAGGAGGTGCGGCCATGAAACGCATTTTACGGATAGCCGCATTGCTGCTCTTCCTGCTGCCCGGTATCGCCAAGGCGCAGTGGACTTTCGATATAGTCTCCGTCGAAGCCTACATCAACGACCACAAGAAGCAGCGCAGCCTGTTGTTGGCCCGCAGTACCTTGGAGTACAGCAACAAACTGTTGCACGAATACAGCTGTAAGGAAGTCGGGGGCTATAAAGAGCTGAATATCGACCTTGACCGGTACACCCGTGCGTTCGATGTCATCGACGTCATGTACCAGTCGTTGCGCACGGTGCTGAACGTCAAGAATACCTACACATCGGTCAGCGACCGTATCGGCGACTATAAATCATTGTTGGAGGATTTCAATGCGAAGATATTGAAACGGGGACGCATCGAATCCGCAGATACCCTGATTATCTCCATCAATGCGAGGGGGCTGAGGGCGATTGCCCGTGAGGGGGAACAGCTCTACAAGTCCGTGAGCGACCTCGTGCTGTATGCCACCGGAGCGGCAGCCTGCTCGACCTCCGACCTGCTGATGGTGTTGGAGGCCATCAACCGCTCATTGGACAACATCGAGCGGCATCTGAACCGTGCGTATTTCGAGACATGGCGGTATATACAGGTGCGTATCGGCTATTGGAAGGCAAAGGTATATCGCTCCCGCACCATGCGGGAGATTCTCGATGACGCCTTCGGGCGTTGGCGCGGAGCCGGAAGACTGGATTATTAACGACAAAAAGAGAAGAATATGAACAGAAAACTATTACTCATGGCGGTGGCGGTCACCGTAACGACAGCCGTACACGCACAGTATGTAACGTACAACCATGATTCGCCGAAGCAGAATCAGGTAACGGTCATGGAGACCGGTACGGGCGCACTCTCGCCCGACCTCTATTATTCCGTGCTGCACAACAAATACAAGAAGTCGGCAGCGGCCAAAAACAAGCTCTCGTTCCGCACGCTTGCCGGTATCAATCTCTACAACCAGGTGGACGAAGCGGAAGCCATTGATTCGGCCTTGGTCAAGCGGGCGAAGGTCGAGGCGTTGAACGTTGCCGACCGGCAGGTGGACATCGCATGGCTTGCCGAGGGCGATAAGGTCAGCGGACAGATGGAGCGGTTCCGGCGCAACATCGACCGTATTCTCCTGTCCGGTGGCACTCCGGCCGACAAGGAACGGTGGACGGAATACTACCACGTCTATCAGTGTGCCATCAAAGCCACGAAAGACGCCTATATGCCCAATGCCCAGCGAAAGAAGGAGTATCTGCGCATTTACGAGGATGTGGCACGGCAGAACGAGATTTTAGTGGGCTACCTTGCCAAGCGTCAGAACGCAACGGTGACGAATGCACTGCTGAACGCAACGGACAACCGTACCCTGCATAAAGGCGGTATTGTCCGCAATGCCATGAGCCGGTGGCAGGAATCACGCCTTGCGGTGCGTGGTTCGCAATCGGGCAGCAACGGAAACGGCGAAGATGACAACGAGAGTGTAAACAGAGGGAAATAAAAAGACAGGGCTATGGCAAACGGAGATATACTTTCGGATTTCGGCATCAACCTGTTGGAGGAGGAAATAGATGATGTCATCTTTCAGACCAACGAGTTTCTGACTGACGCGACTTTTACCGGTGCGCAGGGACCTTTTTGGTGGATATTGCAGATGTGCATGGCACTCGCGGCACTGTTCTCCATCGTCATGGCGGCAGGTATCGCCTACAAGATGATGGTAAAGCACGAGCCGTTGGACGTGATGAAGCTGTTTAGGCCGCTTGCCGTGTCGATTATCATCTGCTGGTGGTATCCGCCTGCGGACACGGGTATGGCGGGGAGCCGGAACAACTGGTGTTTTCTCGATTTCCTGTCCTACATCCCTAACTGCATAGGTTCGTACACCCATGACCTGTATGAAGCCGAAGCTTCACAGATATCGGACAGGTTCGAGGAAGTTCAGCAGCTCATCCATGTGCGTGACACGATGTACACGAACCTGCAGGCACAGGCGGATGTCGCCCACACAGGCACATCCGATCCCAATCTGATAGAGGCGACAATGGAGCAGACCGGTGTGGACGAAGTGACGAACATGGAAAAGGATGCGGCGAAGTTGTGGTTCACGTCTTTGACGGCAGGTGTCATCGTGGGGATAGACAAAATTATCATGCTGATTGCCCTCGTGGTGTTCCGAATCGGTTGGTGGGCTACGATTTACTGCCAACAAATCCTGTTGGGAATGCTGACGATTTTCGGGCCGATACAGTGGGCGTTCAGCATCCTGCCAAAATGGGAAGGTGCTTGGGCGAAGTGGCTGACACGCTATCTGACGGTGCATTTCTACGGGGCGATGCTCTACTTCGTGGGATTATTTCGCTATGTAACTCCCTGATTATCAGTGCTGATATTTTACAAAACACCTCCACGTAACAAACGTGCAACAAAAATTTCCAAATAAAAAAGAGATAATTGCGTATTTGCAACTATAAAATTACAGCCCAAGCACCATTTCTGCATTTTATGTCTATTTTGAGGGTTTGACAACCAAGTTCTAAAAACAGCGTTTTCTTGTATTCTTACTATCGTTTCTAAGTTTGATTTTGTCTTCACTTTATTTCATTCAAGTATGATTTAGAGTATGAAACAACTTCATTATTATAATATAACTTAAGATTTCGTCATTGACCAAGCAATTCTAACAGAATGAGAAATTTCTTACATACCTTTGCACCACTTTCAACTTGCAATCACAAACAATGGTCATGATGAAATAGTCAAATTAAAACATCAACAGATTATGGAATCACGAACCAATCAAAGCGTTACTCCAGATGTTCAAGCACTCATGCTGGAGAACCTAAAACTCGCCAAGCGAGTAGAAGTGCTTGAAAATACCCTGTCAGCAGGTAAGGAAGTGCTGACTTTGGAAGAAGCTGCCCGATTTATGGGAGTGACAAAAAGTTCGCTCTACAAGATGACACATGAGCAGACCATTCCTTATTACAAGCCGAATGGCAAGATGGTGTATTTCGAGAAAGCGGAACTCTTGACATGGATTCGCAGAAATGCGATTGCGTCAAAGGCGCAGGTTTCAGAAGAAGCCAACCGTATCTTGAAAAATTTAAGTGTCAAGTAGCCATGAGGACAACAGAATTTGAAGCCAAGAAGGAACAGGCAGTCAAACTGTCTGTCCTCTGGGCTAAGACAGGACTTCGTGAACTATCCATGAGGGATGCCGTCAATGATTACATTGAAGCAACTGGTGCAAACCATGCCATAGACAATGACGAACAAGCCATTTTGTATGGAAGACGTGCCGTTGCATTACGAGTAAGCATAGAGGCAATAAACAGTCTTAACAAAGATGAACTTCAACGCTTGGATAGAAAACTCATGGAGATTGTCAGTGAGGATATGCCACGGCAACAGCATGGTCTTCACCGATGATTTGTTGTCCTTTCAGTCATTCACCATTTATAAACCATTCGGACATGGAAAGAAAAGAGATAGACAAAACTCGCCCTGTCACTTACTATTTGTCATTGACGGACGAACAACTGAATTTTCTCAGCAGCAACGAGGGAGGCATCAACAGAATACAATGTTTCCGCAGACTGCTTCACCACACGGCAACTGCCGATACCACCTATACCAAGCGTGGCATATCCAAACCACTAATGCAAGGACAAACTTGTGTATCTGCCCTTGAACTTTCAAAGGAATGGAACTGCAACCGAAAGACAGTTATCCGCTTCTTGAAACAGTTGGAACAGTTGGGTATCGTAACAATAAAAACTGATTGCCTTACCACCATTATGGATATGCGGTGCATAGCAGCGTGGAAGCATGAGGGTGAAACGGTTTATACAGCCAATGCCCTTTATAAGCGAGACAACGGCAAAGCGAAGTCGGAACAGAACCCGAACAAGTCTGTTTCAGATCCGACTTCTTCAACTTTGCCTTTGCCTTCTTCCGATTCATTAGAAATCACTCCTTCGGAAATGGAGCAAATCCATTCCTTGGAAGAAATCCCTGATAATGTGAGAGAGCAGTTGTTAGTGGAAGATATGGAGCAATTCCACGAGCAACGTGAAATGTAACCTACCGTTCATTCATTTTTAGTCTTGGCATTTGCCTTCATGCTGTCAGTTTGCCAGTAAGAACGCAATGCCAAGACTTCATCAAAACCGTTTTAGAGCAGTGATGGTACACAACAGAAGAGGCTTGCCTATATGTACGCATAATGTAGATGGGGAACATAATCCTCGGTATGGTTATCACCAACCGAATTATGCTCCGTCGGGCAAGCCCTTAGGAGGACACCAGAGCAAGCTCATTTTATAAATTTCATTACCCCATCTAAGAAATAACATTATGCCAGAATACCAAGTGTTTCACCAACAAGCCGTCAAGTCGTTTTCGGCAGGTGAAGACAACGAACATCAGAGGCGTTGGACGGAATCCCAATGGGAAGCCAAAGCCTCCAACAAGAAGTTTAACTACGACAAGAGCCGTGCGCATCTCAACTTTGAGATAGTCAAGGGCGGTAAGATTGTGCCTCTCGGCTCTTCTAAGCCCATTTTAGAACGGTTTCAAGACCGTTTGGAAGCTACTGGTGCGGAAGACCCTAACAAAGGGCTTGAAACGCCCAAATATCGCATTGCCTGCAACATGATATTTTCGGGCGATGCCGACAGAATGCGAGAAATGGCTTTCGGAGACCAAAATGTGGAGCGAGCGAAAGGCGCAGACAACAGCCATGTCAAGCGCAAATCGGAGATAGAATTGTGGGCAAAGGACATCTACAAGGCTGTAGCTGATGCTTGGGGCGAAGACAACATCATTGACTTTTCCGTTCATCTTGACGAGTCTTCACCGCATATCCATTGCCTTGTCACGCCCATTATGTACGATGAGAAGAAACAGAAGATGCGTATCAAATACCGAGATACTTTTGGTGGTGATGCAAACAAACTGGATGCTATCCACGACTACTTGGCAGAGGTCAACAAAAAGTGGGGCTTGGTACGTGGTGAATCAGTTTCGGCTACCAATGCCCAGCATATCCCTCGTGACGAATGGTATAGACAACTCCAAGCCGAAAGCCGTGAGTTGGAAATTGCAAACGGCAAACTGGAACTTGACATTCGCAGAAAGGAAAATGCCGTTAAGGGTCTGAAAACGATGATAGAAAACCTCACTCACCAGAAGTCTGAGGTGGAGAACAAAATCCATGAGGTTGAGAAACAGTTGGAACAACAGAATGGCGAACATTCCGATTTGTCAAAGGAACTGGAACAGCTCAAAAGTCAGTTGTCCACCTTGGAGTTCAAGCTGACGGACAAACGAGAAAAACTGAGTGCAGCCGATGAAGCCCTTGCCGAGTTCAGAGCCATGACAAGGGCGCAGAAGTCAGAGGCTGAAACTTTGCGTGTCGTGCAGGAGCAAACTTCACGGACATTGCAAACATACGCCCAAGCCTCTATCCTTGCAGGCAGTTTCCAAGAACTGCTGACGATGAGCAGTAGGATTTGCGCCAATGTACCCGAAGCCAAGAAAATGGCAGAGAACACCATCATTGAAGATATGTGCGATATGCGTTTCAAAGATGTGCTTGGCACAGCCGTTAAGATGTTCATTGAGGGCATCAATGGGGCAACAAGCATCACGCAGTCTGGAGGTGGAGGTGGTTCTAACTCGGAATTGCCTTGGAGGGATAAAGACGAGGATATTTTCAGCTTTGCCAGACGTTGCATGAGATTCGCCCACAGCAAACACTATCCCAAGAAGAGTTCAGGCATTAAGCGGTAATGTCAGCGAGTATTCGCTTCCAGACATCAATATCAGGGAAAGGCGTGTATATTTCAAAGAAACCATCGAAATATGCCACTGTCTTTCCTTGATTTATTTTCGCCTCTGCATAGGCTCTGCTTTTGTACTTGTCGGCAAGGCGTAACAATTCCTGTTTCTGCTTCTTTTGCTGATTTTCAAAGAAACTTATTGCAAGAACAAGCAACTCCTTTACACCATTTGTAAGCCCTGCCTTGTCATAGATATAAAGCAGACGGTTGTAAGGCTCTGGCTTCCAATAGCCATTGGCAATCAGCTCTTCATAGATATTGGTTGCAGTGATGTAATCCTTGCTTTTTTCGGCAACCTTTGCCTTGCGTAGTTCATTCTCTATATGGCTGATTATATCTTCTATCTGACGGCACGCTGGAGCGTCTTCTGAAAACAAAGTATCGTTTCCACTTGTGTAGAAATCAAATTCGGGCAGTTGAGCAATCAAACTTTTGTATCGGTTTGCCAATGTGTCTTTGGTGGTAATGTTTCTGTGGAGATTGGCTTGTTTGGGTAGTTTGTCTTCTCGTTGCCTTATTACTTCCCTAAATTCGACAACAAGCGCATCTTGGCTGAATTTTGCAGGGACAAGCAACAGAACACGCTTGGCATCGCTCCATTGTTCTTTGCTTGTATAATGGCGAAGTAGCCAATTATAGGGTTCAAGGTTCAATGAATATCCTTTTTGAACCGCACTCTCGTATTGGCATTTAGTCTGTTCTGTGTCATTTGCTTTCAGATATGACCTTGCCTTTATAACATCTGTAACACCAGGCATTACCAAAGGCTGCTTGGTGGACTGTTGAGGTACATTTATAGAAGAAGGCAAGGAAACGTTCTCTTGCATGTTAGTCTCCTTGCCTTTGTCGTTGCTGAATATGTCTTTTATCTTCTTGAATAGTCCCATGCGTATTTTCTTTTGAGTGCAAAGGTAATGCAAAACGCTGATAATCAAGACTGATTGTTTCATAAAGTGAATTGCCGTTTGTAAAGTTTAAGAACAAGACAGATATATCAAAAGATATATAAGTACTTGCCGATAAATGATAATTTAGAGGCGATGGCAAAACAACTCTACGACTATTGGTTTGTGCAGTTTGACTTTCCGAACGAGGAGGGTAAACCATACAAATCAAATGGTGGGGCTATGGTGTGGAATGAGAAGCTGAAGCGTGAAATACCGCAAAGATGGAGCGATTGTGTTCTTGGTGATTATATCGGACGCATTACCAACGGCTTAAATCCACGAAAGAACTTCGTCTTAGGTAGCGGAAATAATTATTACGTAACAATTAGAAGTTTGGTAGGTACAACAATAGATTGGAATAACTGTGACAGATGTGATGATGAAGCCTTATCTAAAATCAACTCACGTTCACAGTTACAAATCGGTGATATTATATTCAGTGCAATTGGAACCATTGGGCGCACATATTACATTCTCGAAGAACCGACAAATTGGAACATAAGTGAAACATCATTCACTCTTAGAGCAAAAGAAAATGTTCCCAATGATTTCTTTTATGGAATGTTGCGCTCAAACGAAATTCAAATAAAAGCAGACAAGGCGGCTATGGGTAGCACCTTAAGATGCTTAGTAATGGATTCTTTATGTTCGCTGCAATATATTGAGATACCAAACTATATGATGAAGTTGTTTGCAGCTAAAGTTTCACCTTTATATAGGCAAATACATAGAAACAATAAAGAAATTGCAGAGTTGACTAAGCAACGAGACGAGCTTCTGCCCCTTTTGATGAACGGTCAAGCCACGGTAAATTATCATTTATCGGCATCGTTTCTTTCTTCCCTTATATTATATAGAGACCAATACAAGTTTTATGACATGAAAGAAACAATTATACAAACCGTTTTAGACGGCATGCGAGCGGTTTTAACAGAAAATCAGTTGGATATGCTGACAGATGTGACCCGAAAGGCACTGTCAGAGTGTGAGATTACGCCAAAGGCAACAGAGGAAGAACAGCGCAACAAGGAAAACGTTGAACTTCTTGGGGCTTTTATATCCTCAAAGAAAGTGGAGGGCTGTTCTGACAAGACAATCCACTATTATAAGTCTTCCATTGAGAAGCTGATAGCGACTGTGAAGAAGAATGTGTGCGACATTGCCACTAATGACATTCGTTGCTATCTCGCTGAGCAACAGGAACAACGAGGACTTAGCAAGGTTACGATTGACAACTTGCGTCGTATTTATTCAAGTTTTTTCTCTTGGCTTGAAGATGAGGATTATATCACCAAAAGTCCAGTCCGCAGAATCCATAAGGTGCGCACGGATGCTTTGGTGAAAGAGGTACTGACTGATGAGAATATCGAAGTGTTACGTGACAGTTGCCAAGAATTGCGTGACATTGCCATGATAGATCTGCTGCTTAGTACTGGTATGCGTGTAGGGGAGTTGGTGAAAATCAATCGTGAAGACATTGACTTCCAAGAACGCCAGTGTATAGTGTTTGGCAAGGGCAACAAAGAGCGTGAGGTTTATTTCAACGCAAGGACAAAAATCCACCTCAAAAAGTATTTGGAGCAACGCACAGACACTAATCCTGCCTTGTTTGTAAGTCTGCATGAACCACATACACGCCTAACCATTAGTGGCGTAGAAGTCCGTTTGCGTCAGCTTGGAAAGCGTGTAAACCTCAACAAGGTTCACCCTCACAAATTCCGTAGGACATTAGCAACAATGGCTATTGACAAGGGTATGCCAATAGAGCAAGTGCAGAAGATGTTGGGACATGTAAAAATTGACACCACGCTGCATTATGCTATGGTAAATCAGACAAATGTCAAGATAGCACACCGTAAATTCCTTAATTAAGGTTTACAAATTAGTTATTCTGCTTGATTTTAAGTACCTTTGCATCACAAAATGTAAGAAGTATATGAAATTAGCAGATATTATTGACACATTTATAACGGGAGATTGGGGCGAAGAATCTCCTACGCAAGATACCCCTAATGCAGCATATTGTGTTAGGGGCGCAGACATAGTGCCTATAACCAACCACAATTTTACAGACATACCTCAACGATATGTTTGTGACCGCACAAAAGAAACAAAACTTCTGGCAGCAGGTGATTTGGTGATTGAAAAATCGGGAGGTAGTCCTACACAATCTACAGGACGCATTGTATATGTGTCGGAAGATTTGATAAAAGCCAAAGGTAATGTTGTCTGTTCTAACTTTTGTACAGCATTTCGTGTAAAGGCTGGTTGGAATCCTTTGTATGTGTATTACTTTTGGCAGAATGTATATAATCATGGTGCATTTTTCAATTTCGAGGGGAAGACTTCAGGCATCAAGAACTTACAGCTTGACAATGCTCTGTCTGCCATTGATATTGAATATCTACCCCTCGAAAAACAAAACCAAATTGTTGCCTCTTTAGCCTCTATTGATGAGAAAATCAAAGTCAATCGTCAGATAAATGATAATTTAGAGGCGATGGCAAAGCAGCTCTACGACTATTGGTTTGTGCAGTTTGACTTCCCGAATGAGGAGGGAAAACCGTATAAATCAAGTGGAGGTGCTATGGTGTGGAATGAGAAGCTGAAACGAGAGATACCAAAAGGATGGAATGTTGCCAATGTATTTGACGAACTATCCGTTCAATACGGTTTTCCATTTTCTACGGAATTATTCACAGAAGAGCCAACAAGCATTCCTGTTGTACGTATTCGTGATATATTGGAGAATAGTGTTTCTGCATATTCAGAAGAGGAAGTTGACGAAAAGTATAGATTACAGGAGCAAGATTTACTGGTAGGAATGGACGGCAACTTTCACATGAATTATTGGAATGACAATGTTTCTTATCTGAATCAACGGAGTGTAAGACTAAGGGCAAAATCCAAGTCGACAGTTTCTATTATGCAAGCAAAATATGATATTGCACCATACATTAAGGCTAAAGAGTTGAGAGCAAAAGGTTCTACTGTCGGACACCTTTCAGACAAAGATTTGAAGGAGTTATTTGTATTGGTTTGTCCAAATATCGATTTTAGGAACAAGTTTGACTCTATATTGGCAGAAATCATAGAAAACCGTTGCGAAATGATAGAATTGACTAAACAGCGAGACGAACTCTTGCCTCTCTTAATGAATGGTCAAGCAACGGTAAATTATCATTTATCTGACGATTGATGGCTATCTTGTTATCAATGTCCGTTAAAATGCGCCCAATCCTTTTCTGAATATCAAGAGACGGAATCCACACTGTACATTCTTTAATCTTGTCAGGAGAGGTGTGGCGTATTTTTGTTTGCTGAGCAGCGGCACTAAGCTGCTGTTTAACGCAAGCTGACGAGATTAGGTAGAAAGCAAAGTCTTTATCCAATAAGCTCTCGTTGCAGTCAATTTTTGCAATATCTTGACTTTGGATATATTTTCCACTTTCGGGTATTCTTGCAGTAGAACCAAGCAATCCGATTGCCTGTTCTGTCAAAGGCGTAATAATGTCTCCCTTTTCAAGTAGAAACTCCTCTTTGAAACCACCTGTATAGTAGATGTTATCTTTTGATTGATTCTCTTTGAAGCAATTATTTCGATAGTCAAAATTTCCACAAGTAAGACGTACATAGTTTCCTTGGGTGGCATAAAATTCGCCACCCAAGCTTGCACCTCTTGTAACTTGTACTAAATCTCCAATTTTATATTTCTTCAATTCCATTTATATCCGTACTAAAAATTAGTCAAAAATTACATTCTTCCAACATTGGTAGCAATTCTTCATACCTCTTATTCTCAAAGTCATTGAAACGTTGAGTACATATATACCGTGCATCAAAGACTTCATATTCATTACCAAATTCAGAGTGACAATCACTATACCATAGAATTATCTTATCCTTTCTTGGAAGTTCGTTGATTTCTAACTCTATTGAGTTACCAATGTAATCTTCCAAACACCCATTTGGAAAGAATATTTCGTCATAATCTCTGGATTGATGCAGAACTGATAATTGGTCGAAGAATGTGAATCCTTTTGGCAAATCATCGCAAAGATTTATCTGTTTCGACTCTGTGTTTATGCGCTTAATCACATTCTTACAGACAGTATCTATGATTTCATCAATAAGAGGATAGCAATCATTTTCAATTTGAGAGATAAACTTAACTGCCTTTTCCAACTGCTCTTTTAGATATTCTATTTCAGTCATTGATTTATCCTTTATCCAGCAATCCCCTCACTTCTTTATCGAAGTCAGAGTCAATGCGTTGTGTCTTATTGAAAATGTCATATTCTTCTTCCGCTTTCTTCTTGGCTTGCGCTGCCGATATTTTTCCTTTGTCAGGCAATATCTGGTATTTGCGGAATGTCAAGAACTCATTGACACTTGCCGAGAACTGCGACATGTTGAACGTATTTTCACGCTCTATGAGGTCTTCGATATAGTCAAAGAAGCCTGTTACAGCACGCTCCAGTTGTCGGATTTCTTTCTCTTGTAGATAGTTCTTGGCTATGCTGACATCTGATTTCAGAACACGTCCATCTGGAGCATTTTTCCAAGTGGTCAATCCCATGTGGTCTTTCGTATGGTCTGCTTTTGAATAGATAATCTCCGCAGCAGTCTGTCCTGTAATGGCATAGTGGAAGCGGTTTTGTATCATAGCATAGAAATCTCTTGTAGTCGGAGAGTTCTTGTCATAGTCGGTGCTGCACTCTGCATATATGTCCGTAATCTGTTGCCAAATGCGACGTTCACTTGTACGGATAGAGCGGATGCGTTCAAGCAATTCACGGAAGTAATCCTTGCCAAACACAGCATTACCTTGCTTCAACCGTTCATCGTCCATTGCAAAGCCCTTTTTGATATACTCATTGAGTATCTTTGTAGCCCATTGACGAAAACGAGTGGCTTTTAGTGAAGATACACGATAGCCTACGGCAATAATGGCATCAAGAGAATAATATGTCGTTGTGTAGTTCTTGCCATCAGCGGCAGTTGTTTCCATTTTGGAAATAACTGAATCCGCAACAAGTTCACCCTCTTCAAAGATATTCTTCAAATGCTTGCTAATAGCAGGAATACCAACGCCAAATAGTTGAGCCATAGCCTTTTGTGTACACCAAAGCGTTTCACCCTTGATGACCACTTGCACCTTGCCGTCAGCATCTGGCATATTGTAAAGTAGAAATTGTATCTCGTTACTCATTGCTGTTCTCTTTTCCTACATTTTCATTGAAACCGATACAATCCAACTGCTTCAGAATCTCTTCTTCTAAACGGTGACTCTCGTTGAATTGTTGTCTTAGCGTGGTCTTGAAATTATCCATACGACGGTTGAACTCATCTTCTGTAATATCCACATAGTCAATCTTGATGTCGAAATACTGACCAGCGGAGAAGCTGTAGCCCTTCTCCTTTATCTCATCAAAAGTTGGAGTGACTGAGAAGTCTTCAACCCCTTCCTTGTTGCGGAATGTGTTGACAATCTGTTGTATCTCCTCTGTGCGCAGTTTTGTCTTTTGGTTGCCATTCTCTTTGATTGTCTCACCAAGTTTGCTTGCATCAATGAGTACTGGTTTATCTACACCAGATTTGTCGATGAACACCACACTTACATTGGTGCCAGTGTTTGCAAAAATATTACTTGGCATACTTACCACACCACGCAGAATGGACTTCTCGCCATCGACCAGGTGCTTACGTATCTTGAAAGCGATGCCACTTTTAGCCGTGATGAAACCCGTAGGAACGACAATAGCCGCCTTACCGTCTTCTTTCAGACTGTAAAGTAAGTGTTGGAAGAAGCACAGATAGATTTCCATGCCTTTCTTGTTTTTGGAAGGAATGTTTGGAATGCCAGCAAAGAAACGCCCCTTGTAACTATCGGTCTTCAAATCGCTATGATAGTCGGAGAAGTCCAACTTGAAAGGTGGATTGCTGACAATATAGTCGAACTTACGCAACGAGCCATCCTCGTTCTTGTGGAATGGATGCTTTAGCGTGTTACCCTGTATTACATGGGTCAGAGAATGGCTCATGCTGTTAAGGATAAGGTTCAACATCATCATTGTTGATGACTTATCGCTGATGTCCTGTGTATAAACTGTGCAGTTTTGCTCACCGATGGCATGAGCCAAGGCGATAACAAGTGTTCCTGTACCTGCCGATGGGTCGTAGCAAGTCACGCTCCTTACATCTTCCGATGGATCAACAAGCAGTTGAGCCATGATAGCTGCAATAGCGTGAGGCGTATAGTATTCGGCATAGTTGCCACCACCATTGGCATTGTAATCCTTTATAAGGTATTCAAATATCGTGGAGAAGAAATCATAGCCAGCTTCAAAGGCATTCTCAAACGAGAAACTTGCCACATCACCAATCAGCGAACGGCAAAAGGCATTCTTCTTGTTCGTTCCACCAGAAACCACATCAGATACAGGCTTCATAATGGAAACTCTGGTCTCGTCCTCATTGAGGATATAGAAGATGTCGGAGTTTTCGCTTGCTATACTCTCCAATGTAGAATCGAACAGCTCGGCAAACTTATCCTCGTTCTGTCGCTTGGCAAGGAACGGAATAAGATGTTCCTTTTTCAAGATGATTGTGTCGAGCATGGAATCGCACATCTCCTCATAATCATCTTCCGACATGGCATCAATAGCTGCAAAGAAATCCTCGGCATTAGCCAGTTCTGGATTTTCTTTTTTAGCCTCATAGATAAACTTGTCATTAAGGAACTTGTAGAGGAAAATCTCCACAATAACCACATATTCGTTACCGCTACCAGCGAGTCCGTTCTCTGTGGTAGTCTTTTTCAAGTCATCAATCAGCGCATAGGTCTGATTTTTTATTTCTTCTATATTTTTCATTCGTTTGTTATCTTGCTATTTGATATTCTCTGTTTATTATCTCACTCACATACTTGCGCACCTCACGGTCGGTCCTTACCGCTTCTTCCTTGAAATGGCGTGTGACGTAAGTAAGGATGTTCTTCTTGAAATACTCAGGAACTTCCAAGATGGATTGGTTATGGAAATACACATCGTCCACATCTTCCTTGATGGCAAGCAGAATGATGGTCATTTTCTCCTTTTCCTCCGTCCATGCGTAGTTGCGTGGCATAACCTTGCGTTCGGTTTCTTCCTTGTCTTTCTCTTTCAGGCGTTTCTCCACACGCACAAACTTGGTATCACCATTGTACTTGATGGCTTCCAAAGCGTCACGTTCATTCAGTTTCTTGATGCGACGCAGAATGTCATTCACGTTCTGTACCTTTTTGTGCATATTAAACTCCTCCTGTGACTCCATTTCCTTTTTACGGAACAGGCGCAGGAACTCTTCCAAGATAGAGCGATATTCTGGGTCATCGGTATCAACACACGCTTTCAGTTGTTGTCTGGCGTGTTCCACGCTCTGCTTGTATTGTTCCTGTATCTCCAACTCACCTTCGCCACGCTTTTCAAAAGAAAACTCAATGTTTTCCAATGCTATATTGAGCAGTTGCTTTGCATTGGTGTTCTCGTCGGAATTGTCTATGAAGCCCAATAGGTCAAGACGGTTCTTCGCTGCCTTTATCAAGTTGTGAATATCGCTGATTTCCACAACCTCGTCAGCGTTAGAACCTTGCGAAGTAAGCATGTTCTGCAAACTCCGCATATCTTCAAGAGAGTTGAGGACTGTGCGGACAACATTTCTGTCATCTTCCAAATTGAGTTGGCGAGAGAAGATTTCGGGATTGCCCAGTTCATAGTTGTCAAGCACTTTCTTGGCTTCATCAACCCTTTTCTTGGCTTCGTCCATTGACACCAACAAGCGATCGGTGTTCTGTATATTGTCTTTGCCAACCTCATGTTCAAGTTCTTCTTGATACTCCTTGTTTGTCTTGCTGTATTCCTCCTCAATGTTGGCGAAGTCCACCACATAGCCATACTTCATGTCCTTGTATGGGCGGTTTACACGTGTCAATGTCTGGAGCAAGTTATGTTCCTTGACCATACGGTGCAGATACAATTTCTTCAAACGTGGAGCATCAAAGCCTGTCTGGAGCATCTGGAACACAATAAGCAAGTCAATTTTGCCATCCTTGAACAGTTCTATCCACTTGGCACGAGTTTCCTTGTCGAAACTGTCGTATGTGATAAGTGCCGCACGATAGCAACCTTTCTTGCAAGGCTTTTTCTTGACTTCCATTTCGCCAGCACTGATACTTTTGTACACGATTGAACCGTCCTCGTCCGTTTCGTTGTCAAGTTCGCTTTCATCGGCATACTTTTCAAGAAATAGTCGGTACATGAGTTGTGCCTGTTCCTTGCTGTTGCACACAACCATACCGCCCAACGTGTTATCCTCGTTCTTTTGGCGGAATGTGCGCAAGTCTTCTATGATATAATCAAGAAGCGGTTGCACATACACATGGTGGGCATACACATCGCTTTCCTTTACGCTGTGTACCTTTACACGGATGCTGTTCAAAGCCTCTTTCAACTTGATTTTATAGTTTGAGCCTATATCCTCACGTATCAGTCGGCGTGTATAACCATCAGCAATGGACGCATTATAGAAATAGGTGTGTATGTAATCACCGAAAATATCTTTGGTGTTATACTCCTTACTGATGATTGGTGTGCCTGTTAAGGCTATCTTGACGGCATTCGTATCACTGGATATGAGATTTTTAAGGAAACTGCCGTCTGGACTGTAATTGCGGTGTGCCTCGTCTATGAAATAGATGCGCTGCACAGGCACGTTGTAGGCATTTTTTGCCAAAGCCTTTGAATCGTTGGAGAACTTTTGTATGTTTACTACGGTTATCTCAGGCTTACCCTCTCTGTTCTGAGTGGTCAAACCGCTGCTTATTATATTTGCAAAAGCCCCCTTATCCTGCACGGAATTGACTTTCAGACCACGATACGAAAACTCCCTTTGGGCTTGTATCATCAAGTCCAAGCGGTCAACGATAAAGAAGAACTGCGGGACAATCCCTTTTGCTGAATAATAATCTGTCAGGTATTTCACATTATAGAATGATAAGGCAGTCTTTCCGCTACCTTGCGTGTGCCAAATGATACCTTTGTTTTTGCCAGTCTCCAAATGTCGCTCTATAGCTTTTGTGGCGAACAACTGTGGATAGCGCATGATGTGCTTTTGCAGCCCGTTGGGATAGTCAACATATGCGATGCCATATTTCAAAAGAAAATGGAAACGATTGAAAGAAAACAGACTGTCACAAATACGCTTGGTCGGAGTATTTGCCAGACAGTTAGTCTTGTATTCACTGCTGTTCTTATATTGCGGCACATTGTTGTCACGCAAAAGGACTTCTTCCTCTTCGGGCGTTACTTGGTGAATATGCCGTGCGGTAGGGAAACTGTCCTGTCCCTCCTCACGGAAACAGTTGTATTTCGTATTCTTCTTTCCGATAGTGGCATAGAAAGCACCGATAGTTGGTGTAACCTCATTATTGTCATATTCCATATCATTACTGAATACCATTATCTGTGTGATATTCAAGAAGCGACGGTATTGTGGATTGACAAAACGTTGTTTCATGCGGTCTGTTTCCGCTTGTATGCCTTTATGGTTATTCTCTTTCTTTACCTCTATGAAAGCCAATGGCAAACCGTTTACAAAAATCGTTATGTCGGGGCGGTAGTTGTCGCTATCCTTACTGCCACAGGTCATTTCTGTGGCAACTTGGAATGTGTTATTCCTATAGAAATTGGCAGGAGAAGACAAATCTATAATCCTTTCTCCTGTATTCAACAGTATTTCATTGTAGAACTGTCTGCCCAAATCGTCATTCTGCAATGACTTTTGTATTTTGACAAGCATATCCTCTGCATCCTTTTTCTCCGCCTTAGGATTGAGGGTGCAGTAAGCATCTATAAAATAATCCGTCAAAATATTTGTTAGTGGGTCAAACTCCGTTTTAGGAGCCTCCACATATTTTGTTTTCAGTCCTTTCAAGGAAACATACTTGAACCCCATACCCATTAGGTGCATGAGTGTGGGGAACTTCACCCTGCTGTCCTCGCAGAACGCTGATTTTGCATCTTTTGCCATAGTCATACGATTTTATTTATCCACTATGAGGTCTTTCATACTGACAGAGAGAATATCGGCTATCTCGTTTAGCAATTCCAATGATGGCTGCTTGCGGTTACTGCAATAGGCATTTATGGTGCTGAAACTTTTTCCGAGTTTCTTTGCCAATTCGGTTTGGGAGACTTCTTTCTCAACCAGAACCAGTTTTATTCTGTTCAGCTTCATTTTTCAAACCTTTATTTCCTATAATAACGCAAATGTAGTACTTTTATTTCATTAAACCGCTCGTTTTATGCTATATTTAGTGATTATGCGAGTGTTTTTGTAGTAAAATCAGAACGAAATAAGGGAATAAAGAGATTTTATCCTCCTTACTCCCTTTCTTTTCTTCCCTAATTTCCAAATACTTTTTTCACTCGCTTGACGGCATCCGCTTTCATCTGCATGGCTACGGAAGCATATATCTGTGTTGTCTTAACACTTTTATGACCCAATAGTTTGCTCACAGTCAAGATGTCACATCCTGCAAGGATAGCCAACGTTCCAAAGGTGTGCCGACTTGTGTGAAATCCGAGAACCTTTGTAATGCCAGCTCGTTTTGCCATGTGCTTCAAGGCCCTGTCACAGTTGCATAACAATGGTGTGTTGAACACAAGGCTATCTTCACTTTTATCTTCCTTGTCGGGCAACCATTCCAATGCCTTTCGTCCCAATGGTATCAGAATGGGATGTTTGGTCTTCTGCATACGAGGCAGATAGATTGCCAATCCCGCATCAGTTTGGCGAATATCCTTCCATTTTAAGTTGGATATGTCGCTATGTCTTAAACCTGTAAAGCAACAGAACATATAACATTGTTTGGTTGCAGGACTGCCTGTTTCAACGGAAGCCAATGACATGACCTCTTCTTTTGTCAATGCAACGATATTACTCTCTGCCTTGCTGACCCTTTCCCTTATATCCAATGAAGCAAAAGGATTTGCACTTATCAGACCGTTTCTGACCGCCTTATTCAATATGGTGTTGAGTGTGGTCTGCATTTGGTGCATGGTGGACTGTGCCAACTTTTGAGGGTTGCTTGGAGACTTTGGCGAAACATAGATGTCACTCATATAGCTCAAGAAGCCCACATATACGTTTTTATTGAAGTCTATCAATCGTATGCCACTTTTATGGCTGTATTTCATATATTGGTGCATGATGGCTATCAGCTTCCATACATTTTTGATGTAGTTCTGAGAATACGCTTGGCTGTTAATCAATCCCTTGTGATAATCAAGCAGCCATTCATAGAAAACAGGCGATGCCTTTCTTAATGCCGTTTCATCTGGAGACTTTGCCTCCTTACGAATACCAAGGAGTCTTTCTGCTTTTATAGCGACCGCCTTTTTCATGGCGTTCTTGTTCTCTCGCTTTGCGTCTTCGTTTACCTCTGGGACAAGGTACAAATGCAGTGCCTCATATTCCCTTTTACCATTCTCATAGCAGTCAAGGTATAGCGATTGACTGCCATTTTTTAACACTCTTGTTCTTATCTCTATACTCATTTTCAGTTACCTTTTTTATTAGTGCTAATCAAATAGATTATCAACCTTGTTGACCGCCTCCACTTTTTTCTCGTCCACTATCTTGCTGTATATCTGTGTTGTAGAGACATTGCTATGCCCCAATAATTTGCTTGTTGTATAGATGTCAACTCCAAGTGTCAGCATCATCGTGGCGAAGGTGTGCCGTGAGCAGTGAAACGAGATGTGCTTTTTAATATCAGCATTTTGCATCCATTTACGGATGTCGTGACATACCGTTGGAGTGCCTGGCAAAGTGAATATCGGCTCGTTCGGGTCTTCCTTTTCATTAAGGCAGTTCAGAGCCTCTTTTGATAGTGGAACATTGACGAGCTTGTTTGTCTTCTCCATGATCGTGCGGACAAATTTTGTCTTTCCGTCAGATGCGAGAAACACCTTGTTCCATGTGAGCGCACGTACATCTCCCAAGCGCAATCCTGCAAAGCAAGAGAAGATAAATGCCTTTTTTACTTCCGTGTTGGCGCAGTCCGCTTTCATAATGGCTTTCAACTCGTCAATGGTCAGATATTCTCTTACGCTTTCGGCTGGCTGATGCTTCTCCTTAGCATCCAACAGTTTCATTGGATTGCTTGCTATGATACCCTCACGCACAGCCTTGTTCAACGCTCCATTGAATACCGCCTGATGATGATGGGCGCAACCTTGACTGATTACAGCTGTAGCGTCTTTCTTCACTCCATGATGTGCCGTTTTCAAAAACTTCACGAAGCCACGGCAGAAATCCACATCTATTTCTGACAAACAGATATTGATGTCGCCAGTCGTGGCAAGGTACTGTTCTATCTTGTGGCGCATCTCCTTTCTGCCTTTCAATGTGGATTTGGCAAAGTTGCCGTCCGACTGCTCATATTTGCAGAGCCAAGTCAGCAGTGGCATATTCTCCTGCTTGATTTTCTCCCATTGTTTGATGCCACGGTTCTGCAGCCCCAATATTCTTTCTGACTTCACCTTGTTTGCCACCTGCATAGCGTGTCTGTTCTGGTCTTTTGAAATCGGGTCTTTCTCAGGAACGAGGTAGAGCGACAGCGACTCGTATTTTCTGACACCATCTGAATAAATGTCGAGATAGAGGCTGATATTTCCATTCTTCAACTTGCGCTGACGAATGCGAACAGGCTCTTTTGGTTTTGATACTTTCTTTTGTCTTCCCATGCTGTTATATGCTTTTATTTGTTTCTATTTTATGCCCCCATTCGGGTTTCTCTGAGGTCAAAGTTATAAAGATTATTTTGTTTCGCGTAACAAACGTGCAACAAAAATGCACCAAAAATAGATTTTTAACAGTCAAGGAAATAAAAGAAATCAAATCAAAGAAGTATCTGTGTATCAATGGGATAACGTGTGTTTTCTTTGATTTATTACGACTTTGTTTTACGCCATAATATCCTCTACTTCGTGGGCTTCTACGTGCTGCTGCTCTTTGACATTGTATTGTGCATCCAAATCGAGAACCTGACGGCGATAACCGCCAGCGAGCAGACGATGGCCGCCTACCTGCAGAACTCGTTCTTCTCGGCGGGCTACCTGATGGCGGCTTCGATTGTAGCTCTCAAGTGCCTGAACCTTGTTCCGGACTTGGCGGCATGGATGATACCGGAGGGCGACACGGCATTCTCTACCCGAAACTTCGGCGAGGGCGTGGCACAGCAGGCGAAGATGACGGCAACCGGAGGGTTGGGCGGCATCATGAGATAATCCGCAAAAGATAATATAAACCCAATAAAAATCATAACAACATGAAATTGCAAGAGAAAATCAAAAGCTGGTGCAAGGATGAGAAATTTATGTCCTTTGCACAGGAACGAGCGAGAAAAGAGGTTTGCGAGGTGGCGGAGAACCACCGCATCGACCCGCAGTATGAAGAACTGGACGAAGCCTTCGAGTACGACGACCGGTACATCGCCCCCTTAGTGACGTACCTAACGTACAAGCTGCGTCTTGCCCTGCTGCAGCGGAACGCTGGTAAGCGCAAAAGAGGAATCTGGTGGGTGCTTGTCCATGTGGAGATGCAGGGCTATTACGTGGAGATATTCTCGGCGGAGTTCGAGAATCTTTTGACGGAACTTCGGGATGCGGTCATACCCATGCTGCACACGGAATATGTACAGATGTTGAACGGTAAAAGGGAATAACCGATGGTCATCAAGAATTTGGAAAACAAAATCAGACTGGTGGGCATCATCTGTACCGCTTTTCTCGTGGGATGTGTCATCATCAGCTTGTCAAGCATCTGGACAGCCCGGACGATGGTCTCGGATGCGCAGAAGAAGGTGTATGTGCTGGACGGCAACGTGCCTATCCTCGTGAATCGCACGACAATGGACGAAACGCTTGATGTGGAAGCCAAAAGCCATGTGGAGATGTTTCATCATTATTTTTTCACGTTACCGCCGGATGACAAATATATCCGCTATACGATGGAAAAAGCGATGTATTTAGTCGATGAGACGGGGTTGGCACAATACAACACGCTCAAGGAAAAGGGTTTCTACTCCAACATTTTGGGTACGAGTTCGGTGTTCTCCATCTATTGCGACAGCGTGGCTTTCAACAAGGAGAAGATGGAGTTCACCTACTACGGACGGCAGCGCATCGAGCGACGGAGCAATATCCTGATGCGTGAACTGGTGACGGCAGGACAGCTCAAGCGTGTACCCCGAACAGAGAACAATCCGCATGGGCTGCTTATCGTGAACTGGCGTACCCTGCTGAACAAGGACATCGAACAGAAAACGAAGATCAACTACTAAACAACGGAGTTTATGAATATCAAGGGATTCAGGCGGATGCTCTTCGGTGAAAAGATGCCGGACAAGAACGATCCGAAATACAAAGACCGTTACGAGCGGGAGGTGTCCGCCGGACGAAAGTTCGCCCAAGCGACACGTATCGACAAGGCTGCCGCCAAGGTACAGGGATTCGCCAACGCGCACCGGATACTTTTTCTGGTCATCGTCTTCGGTTTCGCTATCGGAGGGTTCACTTGGAACATCTATCGCATTACGATGGCATACCGCAACAGCCGGCCGACACGCACGGCGACGGAAATGCAGGATTCGGTGCTGCGGGAAAGACACAAGAGGCTGCAAGGGGGTGAAATAAGGGAAAATCGGAACGAGAACAAGAAATATGAACCGCAATAAAGGAGTGCTTATGAATACACGATTTGAAAAATCAGTCCGCTCGTCGGACGAATGGTACACCCCGAAGGAGGTGCTGAAAGCGTTAGGCAGGTTCGACCTTGACCCTTGCGCCCCTGTCCATCCGTTGTGGCCGACCGCCGAGGTCATGTATGACCGGGACATGGACGGATTGTCCCTGAAATGGGAAGGGCGTGTATGGCTCAATCCTCCGTACTCGCGTCCCCTTATCGAACAGTTTGTCCGAAAGTTGGCGGAACACGGCAACGGCATCGCGCTGTTGTTCAACCGTTGCGATTCCAAAATGTTTCAGGACGTCATTTTCGAGAAAGCGACGGGCATGAAATTCCTGCGCCACCGCATCCGGTTTTACCGCCCGGACGGAACACGCGGCGATTCTCCCGGTTGCGGCAGCATCCTGATCGCATTCGGAGTGGAAAACGCAGAAGTGCTGAAAAACTGCAGCATTGAAGGCAAGTATGTACAACTCAATTAAAAGATGTATGATGAAGATATTTGATAAAATCAATTTCAGGGAGCCGAAGTATATGCTTCCGGCTGTCCTGTATATCCCGCTTCTGGTTGCATCGTACTTCATCTTCGACCTGTTTCAGACCGAAACGGCGGAGATTCCGGACAAGACGCTGCAGACAACGGAGTTTTTGAACCCCGATTTGCCGGATGCCCGGCTTAAAGGCGGTGACGGCATAGGCAGCAAGTACGAGAACATGGCCAAATCATGGGGTAAGATACAGGATTACTCCGCAGTGGATAACATAGAACGAGATGAACCCGATGACAACAAGGAAGAATATGAATCGCAATACACGGTGGACGACATCGCCCTGCTCGATGAGCAACAGCAGGAAAAGGCTGCGGCAGCGCAAATTGCCGATGCCAAGACGCGCGAGCAAGAAGCTCTCGCGGAACTGGAGAAAGCCCTTGCCGAAGCAAGGTTGAGAGGACGCAATGAGGTATTACCGGCGACCGATACGGACAGTACCGCATCGGCGCAACCCCCGACGGCAACCATAGAGGTTAAGGGAAAAATAGAGGAAGAGAGCCGTTCGGTAAAAGCCCCGTCAGAGAACGAACCGCCCAGCGAAGTGGTACGCAAGGTAAAGACGGCTTCGGATTACTTCAATACGCTTGCGGTCAATGCCCGTGAACCGAAACTGATAAAGGCCATTATCGACGAGGACATCAAAGCGGTGGACGGCTCGCGTGTGCGGTTGCGTCTGCTCGACGACGTGGAGATCAACGAGTGCGTGGTCAAACGAGGGTCGTATCTGTATGCCACCATGAGCGGCTTCTCGTCGGGGCGTGTGAAGGGGAACATCACCAGCATTCTCATCGAGGACGAACTGGTGAAGGTCAGCCTGTCCCTTTACGACACGGACGGCATGGAGGGGCTTTATGTACCGAACAGCCAGTTCCGGGAAACGAGCAAGGATGTGGCAAGCGGTGCGGTGTCGGGGAATCTGAACATGAATACCGGCAGTTACGGCAACAGTCTCTCGCAATGGGGAATGCAAGCCGCTACGAATGCCTACCAGAAAACGAGCAATGCCATCGGCAAAGCTATCAAAAAAAATAAGGTAAAGCTGAAATACGGCACTTTCGTCTATCTGGTGAACGGACGTGAGAAACAGTAAAAACGGAAGCCATGATAGAGATTGACAACATATATAATATGGACTGTATCGAGGGCATGAAGCTCATGGCGAACGGCAGTGTCGATGCCGTGATAGCGGATTTGCCTTACGGCGTGTTGAACCGTAGCAACAAGGCGGTACACTGGGACAGGCAGATACCGCTCGAAGCGTTGTGGGAACAGTACCGCAGGATCACCAAGCCGGGAAGCCCCGTTATCCTCTTTGCGCAGGGCATCTTCTCGGCGCGGCTCATGCTCTCGCAACCCCGGATGTGGCGGTATAACCTCGTGTGGCGGAAAGACCGGGTAACGGGTCACCTGAATGCCAACCGGATGCCGCTACGCCAGCATGAGGACATCATCGTGTTCTACGACCGTCAGCCGGTATATCATCCTCAGATGATGCCGTGTCCACCGGAACGGAAAAATCATGGACGGCGCAAGACGGACGGTTTCACGAACCGCTGTTACGGTGAAATGAAACTGGCTCCGGTGCGTGTTGCCGAAGACAAGTACCCGACCTCTGTCATTTCCATACCCAAGGAACACAAGACAGGAGCATTCTATCATCCGACACAGAAGCCGGTAGCCTTGATAGAGTACCTGATGCGCACCTATACCAACGAGGGCGATGTGGTGCTGGACAACTGCATCGGTTCGGGTACGACCGCCATTGCCGCCATCCGCACGGGACGGCATTACATCGGATTCGAGATTGAACCGACGTATTGCGAAATTGCCGGACGACGGATTCGGGAGGAACTGGAACGTGGTCATGGGATTAAAGAAAGCGAAATAAGGGAAATAAAGAAATAAAAAAATAAAAAATATCAACAGAAACGATATGAACAAGAAAATAATTATAACTGCATTTCTTCTGGCGGCAGGACTTTTTGCCACACGGAACGCACAGGCTCAGCGTACATACGAAGAGATGGAACGGCTGACTGTCAATGAACAGGTAACGACCGTCATCACAGCCTCGGAACCGGTCCGCTTCGTGGATATTTCCACAGACAAGGTGGCGGGCGACCAACCCATTGAGAACATCATCCGGTTAAAGCCCAAAGAGACGGGACACGAGGACGGTGAAGTGCTGGCCATCGTCACCATCGTAACGGAACGCTATCGCACGCAGTATGCACTCATCTACACCACGCGGATAAGCGAGGCGGTGGCAGACAAGGAAATTCAGCTACAGGAACGGGATGCCTACAACAATCCTACGGTCTCGATGTCCACAGCCGACATGGTGCGTTTTGCAAGACGGGTGTGGAACTCGCCCGCGAAAATCCGCAACGTGGCGACCAAGGCGCACCGAATGGTGATGCGCCTGAACAATATTTACTCGGTGGGCGACTACTTCTTCATCGACTTTTCCATCGAGAACAAAACGAACATCCGTTTCGACATCGACGAGATACGGGTGAAACTGTCGGACAAGAAACTTTCGAAGGCAACTAACGCGCAGACCATCGAGCTGACTCCTGCCCTGGTATTGGAACACGGCAAGACGTTCAAGCACGGCTACCGGAACGTGATTGTCGTGAAAAAGATGACCTTTCCGAACGACAAGCTGCTGACTATCGAAATGACGGAACAACAAATCAGCGGGCGCAATATCAGCCTGAACATCGACTACGAGGATGTGCTGTCGGCCGATTCATTTAACACCGCTTTATTGGAGGAGGAATGACGATGAAAAAGACGTTGAAAACAGTTTTGTTACTGATGCTTGTCTGCATAGGGTTTGCCACCAATGCCCATGCGCAACGCAACGGCGGCCGCCTCTCGCTCGGCGTGGGATTGCTGTATGAGAACGGCATGGACGTAACGCTTGCTTACGAGCATGAAATGAACTACCGTCATGCGTGGGAGTTCTTCGCCAACGGCTATCTGAAATGGACGGAATGTAAATCTTGCGGTCATATTTGTCCGGAATCCTTCTGGCGCAACTACCGCACTTATGGTTTCGGTGTGGCGTACAAACCTTGTGTGGTGCGTGGACGCAACCATTACGGCAACTTGCGTATCGGAGCTTCGGCAGGGAGCGACACGAACAAGTTTCTTGCCGGAATCCATGTGGGTTACGAGCACAATTATGAGCTGCGGTCGGGATGGACGCTGTACTGGCAGGTCAAGAGTGACATGATGATAAAAGGGGCGGATTTGCTGCGGACAGGTATCGTGCTGGGTGTAAAACTGCCGATAAAATAAAGGAAAAACAAAAAAACGGAAATGACATGATACGAAAGATTCAATGGATTGCAATGGTAGTGGCGGCGGTATTGTGCGCTGCCTGTGACGCCCATATCGACGTACCCGATACGGCGGTACGTCCGGGGCATATTCTCTGCGAGGACGGCACGGCATTGTCCTATGCGCAGTATGAACAATCGGGGAAGCGGGCAATAGCGGTTGTCTTTGATACCGAACGCCGTGAAGGAACGGAAGGGAACGGCTATGCGGTTTACCTGTGGGACATTGCTCCGGCGGCATTCGCCGACAGCCTCGGTGTCGCACAAGGGACGTCGGCCGACATCGGGGCATTGGACGGGAACATGAACACCTTTGCGCTGTACGACACAAGGGAGACGGCTTCGCCTATGGCGGAAGCGGTCTTTGACCTGTGGCGGTACGGACAGAGTGCCTATATCCCGTCGGTAGCACAGATGCGGTTGCTGTATGCTGTCCGGGAAACCGTCAATCCTGTCATTGAACGGTGCGGCGGTCATCCGTTGCCGTTGGATGAATACGATTGCTGGTACTGGACATCGACGGAAGTGTCCGGACAAGAGACGGCGAAAGCGTGGCTTTACTCGACAGGAAGCGGCGCGATGCAGGAGACACCTAAGACACAGGCGCATAAGCTGCGGCCTATAATTACCATGAACAAATAAAATGTGCAACGATATGAATATAGATATGCTTTTCTGTATAGTATTGATGGTATTGGGGGCTTTCCTCATATACTATCCCATCAAAGATGAATCACCTCGGCAAAAACTGAAAAAGCTCGCCGATTCTGTTGCGTCTGATAAAAAGGACATTGATTATCTGATTCAACGCTTCAGCTACCTTTTGGATAACATGGCGGCAGACAATGGGAAAGGTTCGGCTCTGAGATGCCAGATTGCCAAATTGGAGGAAGTTGTCAAGGAGTTGAACGGCAAACGCAAGGAACTTGAGTTAAACAACCGGTCGATGACGGATGTTAATGACGAATTGAAGCGAAGCAATGCCGAACTTTTAAGGAAGGCTTCTGAATTGCGTGATGAGATACAGCAACAGGAAATTAAAATCCAACAGCAGGAAGAATACATCAATTCTGTCCAGAGAGTCAAAGAAGGGCTTGAGATAGCCTTGGACAACATTCAGGCAGAAGAGGTGCATTATCTCTCACAGCCGATATTCAGCATGAAAATGACGCCTATAGTCAGAAGCAAACTCGAATCTCATGGGATATTGTATGTCGGCGACCTGATTCAGCTCAACGAGGAATATCTCATGGAAATCTGGGGTTTAGGACCGGTAGCACTTGAAAGAATAAAGACGAAACTGAACGAAAACGGTGTGTGGTTCGGTATGGATGTCATACGAATCAACGACCGTTGGTATCGTCGGAAACAAGAATTAACAACGGATTGATTCATGGAAGAGAGCAAAGAATTACAAGGGTTCTACAAGATATTCCGTGCGGTCATCTATATCTCCGTGCTGATGGAGTTCTTCGAGTATGCCATCGACCCTGCCATGCTCGACCACTGGGGTGGCATACTGATTGATATTCACGGGCGCATCAAGCAGTGGATGATTTACAATGACGGTAATCTTGTGTACAGCAAGATTGCGACGTTCCTGCTTATCTGCATCACCTGTATCGGTACGAGGAACAAGAAGCATCTGGAGTTCGATGCCCGGAGACAGGTGTTATATCCGCTAATCAGCGGACTGTTCCTGATTGTGTTCTCCGTGTGGTTGTACCATCATCCGATGGAAACGAGGCTCTACACGTTGCCACTAAATATCATCTTCTACATGGCGACCACGCTTGTCGGTGTGATATTGGTACATATCGCACTGGATAACATCTCGAAGTTCATCAAGGAGGGACTGGGTAAAGACCGGTTCAACTTTGAGAATGAAAGTTTCGAGCAGAGCGAAGAGAAGGTTGAGAACCAGTATAGCGTGAATATACCGATGCGGTACTATTACAAAGGTAAATTTCGCAAGGGATGGGTGTCGATAAGCAACTGTTTCAGAGGAACATGGGTAGTCGGAACTCCGGGCAGCGGTAAGACGTTCAGCATCATAGAACCGTTCATCCGCCAACATAGTGCCAAGGGCTTTGCGATGGTGGTCTATGACTACAAATTTCCGACACTTGCCACTAAACTTTACTATCATTACAAGAAAAACCAGAAGCTCGGAAAACTGCCCAAAGGGTGCAAGTTCAACATCATCAACTTCGTGGATGTGGAGTACAGCAAACGGGTGAACCCCATTCAGGCAAAGTACATCAATAATCTTGCGGCGGCGAGCGAAACGGCGGAAACCCTGTTGGAATCCCTGCAGAAAGGCAAGAAAGAGGGAGGCGGAGGCAGTGACCAGTTCTTTCAGACTTCTGCCGTGAACTTTCTTGCCGCCTGTATCTACTTTTTCGTGAACTACGAGCGGGAACCCTACGATGCAAACGGAAAGAAACTATATGCGGAGAAACGGCAAGATCCGCAGACGAAGTTCTGGAAGCCGACGGGTGTCGTTCGTGACCGTGAGGGTGGCAGCATCGTGGAACCTGCCTATTGGCTGGGAAAATACTCGGATATGCCGCATATCCTTTCATTTCTCAATGAGAGCTACCAGACTATTTTTGAGGTACTGGAGACGGACAACGAGGTCGCGCCGTTGCTCGGCCCGTTCCAGACGGCCTTCAAGAACAAGGCAATGGAACAATTAGAGGGTATGATTGGTACGCTGCGTGTCTATACCAGCCGTTTGGCCACCAAGGAATCCTACTGGATATTCCACAAGGATGGGGACGACTTCGACCTGAAAGTTAGTGACCCCAAGTCACCCAGTTATCTGCTGATAGCCAACGATCCGGAAATGGAAAGTATCATCGGAGCGTTGAACGCTCTGATATTGAACCGTCTCGTTACCCGTGTGAACACCGGGCAGGGGAAGAATATTCCGGTCAGCATCATCGTGGATGAGCTGCCGACACTGTATTTCCACAAGATAGACCGACTGATAGGTACGGCGAGAAGCAACAAGGTAAGCGTAACGCTGGGTTTTCAGGAGTTGCCGCAGTTGGAGGCTGACTACGGAAAAGTGGGAATGCAAAAAATCATCACGACAGTGGGCAACGTGGTAAGCGGTTCAGCTCGCGCAAAAGAGACACTGGAATGGTTGTCGAATGACATTTTCGGCAAGGTAGTACAGGTCAAAAAGGGCGTGACCATCGACCGGGATAAGACGAGCATCAATCTCAATGAGAATATGGACAGCCTTGTACCCGCCTCGAAAATTTCGGATATGGCGACGGGATGGATTTGCGGACAGACGGCCAGGGATTTCGTGAAGACGAAAACCGGTACAGGAGGCTCGATGAACATTCAGGAATCGGAAGAGTTCAAGACTACAAAGTTCTTCTGCAAGACGGATTTCGATATGAAGGAGATAAAAGCGGAGGAAGCGGCCTATGTACCGCTACCGAAGTTCTACACCTTTAAGTCGAGGGAGGAACGGGAACGCATCTTGTATAAAAATTTCATACAAGTCGGACAGGATGTAAAAGACATGATAACGGATGTACTGAACAAGCGTGGGGCGAAATAAATCAAAATCCCTGCAATAATCACGAAATTATTGCAGGGATTTTTATATTCAATTTCAGTTACCCAAAATCTTGTGGGCATAAAGCCGGTTTTACGGACGTAAATGAATTATCTGACAGTTTCCGATTTGGAATCGTTTTCCGATAGCAGATTTTGTAATTTGTCGATGTCCGGTAGAGTCTTGCGCAGATTCTCCGGCATTTCTTGGGCTGTGCGGTATGTCGCCACGCCCATAGGCTTATCATAGTCGCGCACCATGATTTCGACAAACTTGCGGTTGGCATCCTGGCATAGGACAATACCGATTGAAGGGTTCTCGTGCGGTTTCTTGTCGGTCATGTCATACACCGTCAGGTAGCCGCTAAGCTGTCCGAGATAATTCGGGCGGAACTTGCCCCGTTTCAACTCCACGATTACGCTGGCATTCAGTTCTCTGTTGAAGAATACAAGGTCAGCAAACATTTCTTCTCCGGCAACTATCAGGCGATGCTGACTGTCGATAAAAGTGAAGTCGTTTCCAAAACGGAGAATGAACTGCTTGATATTGGTTACGATTTGGTTTTCGATGACCTTTTCGTTCCAGTCCTGTTCGCGTTCTCCCACATTCTCCAGATTAACCATTTCGAGCATATACTCATCCTTGAACGCCAATATCGCTTTTACGGCATAAATGGCTTCGGGCAGCACTTGAAGGAAGTTGCTCGGCAAAGATCCGCGATTTGAATAGATGTCTTCTTTCAAGTAATTTTTGAGAGAGGATAGCGACCACGCATTTTGAGCGGCACAATGGATATAGAACAACCGTTCCGCGATGTCTTTTGAACGAGTCAGGATTTCAATATGATGTGAAAAGCTGATCTTGACAAAATCGTCCCAGGTAAATTCGGTATTGACCGGTTGCCCGATAAGTTGCAGCAGTAGATGCTCGTCAATATCCAATTCGCCCAACGCTGTTGGATGAATTAAAGCCGTACCCTTTTCCGACGAATGGTTTTCCAATTCGCCCAACACTGTTGGACGAATTAAAAACGTCCTCCATTCCTCATAGAATGAGCGCATCCGTTTCAACCCCGATTCAGAAAAGCCGTGCAGACCGGGCAACTCCCGTTGAAGGAGCTTTGATATGGTAGGCAATGCTTTAGTACCCCAACAGCCGATGCGGGAATTTTCAGACACGAATTTCCCCACTCCAAAATACAACGAGAGAGTTTCTTTGTTGACCGCAGCCGCACTTCTATACCGGCAGCGTTCGATGGCATGTTTGATTATCTCTACTGCCTCTGCATATTGTGTATAATCCGATGGGATAACCTGTTGTTCCATATACATACGTTTTTGTGCCGCAAAGGTACGAAAAATACGGGATATACAGGGCAGAATGCCAACATATTATAGTGCCGCGTGGGTCTTATTCGGTATTTTTAGCGTTCCGGTGTCTTGCACTCGCTTTGCTGCCAATCTACTCACTCAGATGTTCATGCGTCTGGGGCGTGCCGAGAAAGCTGGTAGCGGTGTGGATAAGATTGTGAGCGGTTGGCAGTCTTTGGGTTGGCCGCTTCCTACTGTAGCCGAGGAAACACGTCCGGACTATGTTGTGCTGACCTTGCAGTTAGGGATGAAAACCCGACAAGAAAACCCGCAAGAAAACCTCGCAAGCAGGATTTGAGAAAAGAGCAAATCTTGGAGTTCTGTGTTGAGCCGCAATACCTATCTGATATTTTGCAACATTTAGGATTGAAAGATAGGGAAAATCTTATGGAGGTCTATATCAATCCGATGATTGGTACAGGGGTATTGGAAATGACGGAGCCGGACAATCCCACAAGCCGTAACAACGGTAAAAGTGGAACAAGGACTTCAAAAGTGAGTTTATAATAGGATATTGCGGCTTGGACGCATCCAACCGCACACGAAAACACCGCCCACGTAGAAAAATGGGCGGTGTTATTCGGTCGCTCGCTTATTCAGGCTCGTGTACCGCTTAAAAGTACGGCAAGTTGCCGGTCGCAGAATTTGTCGTATTCCTCTTTGTCCGTACCGCTTTCGACGGCTCGGTCAATGACATCGCCCAACTCGTCGAAGCATACTTCCTCATTGACGCACTCCGCACCGTTCTCTTTCAGCAGATATACCTCATAATAATCGGAGCCGTTGAGTGCGATAACGACATTTCCGGCGTGCAACCGCCCGTTTACTTTAATCCGCAATGCCGGCAAATCCCGGAATACCGTAGCGACAAAATCGCCGATTCCCCACGACATAAGAATGGGCATGGGTGTAAGTGATACCAATTGTTCTTTGATGGTCTGTGCGATGTGCATTACATACTCTTTATCCATAACTTTGATTTTTAATATGATTATTGATTTATGTTAGTTGAACCATTCGGGGTTATCCTCTTTTAATTCCGTGATGAGTTCATCGTCCGGTAATTTGAGGGTTTTCGCATCGGTGAAAAAGAAAACCTCGTCATATATTTGTTCGGCTTCCTTACTTGCAAAACCTTCGTTTTCGTCCTCGAAACTGCCCGGATGAAGTGCATCGAGCAGAGCGGTAGAGCCGATAAGTAATTCTTCACCTTCGTTGGATTTCACGATACGGCAGATGTAGATATTGCCGTCAAATTGTAGTTCTTTCGTTTTCATACATCTGTTATCTTAATGGGATGTGTTTCCCGTGAGCCTTGAGGTATTCCATGATGCACTTCGCTTCCTCGTGCGATGCACGGTTGCGGTCGTCGTAGTTGCGTGTCTCGTCCGCCATGACCACGATACACTCTTTTACCAACCTGTAAAGGCTTTGCTGCAGTGTGGGGTGCATTTCGGGGATAGCGGCTGCAAACCGTTTGGGGTTGAAGCCGTAATCGTTCACTGCCCTTTCCCAGTCTTTGGCGAGCTGGTACTCCTTGCTTTCCTTGATGTTGTCCATAATCTTGAATTTTAATGATTTGTTTTTTTCTTCCCTCCGTTCGGTTCCTTTCTGTCGGAACCGCTTTGGGATTTTATGGATGCGGTACACGGTTGTCGGTACAGCTTCATACGGAAGGCTTTTCCTGCCAATTACTCTTTCTGAGGAAAGGAAGAATTTGCAGGAAATTCACTTTAAGCCGCCGGATCAAGCGCGACGGCCGACCTTTGCATCTGATAAAACCAAACCGGGGCTGACAGGGGACGAAGCCGGGGAAACGCTATAAAAGGGAAGTTGAAAATGGTAAAAAAGAGAGGAAACGGAAGCTATGAATGGAAGAAGGGCGGGTGGTGACGGGTTCGTCAGAAAGTTAGAAGAGGTACTTGGGTCCTTTGTCCGGAGCATACAAAAATGAATAGAGGGCGGATTTCTCCCTCCCCCTATCCGTTATGACAACAACATTTGTCAGGCAGCTATTTCTTCCGCTTGCGGTTCGGTCTGTGCTTCCGCTTCGGGTTGCGGTTCATCGGGTTGTTCCGCTTCCTGCGTGGCTTGTTCCTGCAAAGCGGCTTTCTTTTCCTCGATGCGTTGGTGTCGCTTTTCGTACACTTCATTATATCCGTCTTGGATATTGGCAAGTTCTTCGGGCATATGCTTTTGAGCGAAGTCAAGCAACAGGGAGGCTGTGGCGTTGTTACCGAATGCGTCCTTGAAATTGGCAATCAGATAATCCCTGCGGATAACGGCTTTCTGCTTGGCGGTAAGGTTCTCGATGATGCGCATTTTGTCCTCGCTCGTAAGGTAGTAATAAGAGCCTTTATCTTCAATTCCCACCTCATTGAAATGCTCTTTGCGGAGTGAGGAGAGCAGGAAGAAATACACCATTTTCTCCTCGTCCTGCCCAAATTTGCGCTCTGACATATCGACCTCTAAAATCCGCTTTTTGGTGTCTTCAACGGTCTTTTCGAGGGCAATCTCCTTGTTGCGTTTGTCCTGCTTTTCCAACTTCTCGATAGGTGAAAGCGGCATTTTGGTTGCCGTACCGTTTGCGGTTGTAGCGGTATTTGCAACATAGCACAGTGTAATGTCGTTGCTCTCAATACGGAGATAGAGGGAGATTTCTCCTGCTTCGCTTCGGGTGCGGATTGCTTCGCATTTCTCGGTGTAGCCGTTCAATTTCTGCTCGTAATCCTTTACTGCTTCCTCGTATTCCTCGGTGGTATCGTAATCCTCTTTTTGAGGAGCTTGGGGGCATTCGGGGTATTTCGTTGCATAGGTTTTAAGACTTTCCACCTCGTAGCCTATAGCGGTAAGTCGGTCGACGACGGCTTCATTGTAATTGTAGCTTTCGTGGCAGAGGGGAACGGCAGGGTGCTGTTCCATGAGCCGCATAGCCTTTTCGGTAAGGTGCGATGTGTTCATTTCCACAAGACAAGCACGGTTGGCGCAATTTCCGCAACTACCCTCACAGAATAACATCATGTTATTGGTATTGTGGGGACATGAAAGACAAAGGGTTTTGTCAAATGAATAGCGATTGAGGTCTGCGGTATATTGCCGTTCGATGCTCTGTGCCACCTCGGAGGCTTTCATGCCTCGCCAACTATTGTACTGCACCCCCTCTTTCAGATGTTGGTCGTACACCTCACGCTGTATCTCTTCCCCATAACGGCAGATTTCACTTGCCACGCTGATTGTGATTTCGTCCTGTTCCAACAGCACGGCGATTTCGGGTATCAAGGAAACGAATTTAAGTCGTGTACGGATATACGCTTCCGTCTTGCCGAACTGCACGGTCAAGGATTGGACATCGTGGCGACCGCTGTCTATGAGTTTTTGGTAGGCATTGGCTTCCTCAATCGGGGTAACATCCTTGCGATGCAGGTTCTCGGTGATTGCCATTTCCTCGGCTGTCTCGTCTGAAATTTCCATGACGGTAGCCGGAATTTCCGCCAATTCAGCCATGAGGGAAGCACGGTATCTGCGTTCTCCAAAGACAATCTCGAAACGGTTGTCCGCAATAGGGCGCACACCGATAGGCTGAAGCACTCCCTGCTGACGGATGCTCTCGGCAAGTTCCGCAAGGCTTGTCTCGTCAAAGTTCTTGCGTGGGTTGTAACTGCTCGACTGAATGTCTGCCAATGCTACCGATGTGATGTTCTTCTCTACTGCTTGAACTGCTGTTGTTGCCATAATCATAAAATTTAATTGGTTGATATTTGTTTTGTTATTTTTCCCTCTTTTCGGTTCTTTTTTCTGCCTGAACCGCTTGGGATTTACAGATGCTTCAAGGGACTGACGAACAAGCTATTTTCAACGCTTTTTCCGGAAAATTACTCTTTCACGGAAAGGAAGAATTTTACGAGAAATGCACTTCAAAGCGATGAAATCAAGCGCGGCAGTCCAAATTTGCGTCTGGAAAACCAACCGGCGATGGCAGGAACGAGACCGGACAAGCGGCAAGAGGAATGGATAGAAAGGGGAAATGCAGCATTGCAGCTATAAGAGGCGAATAGAGCAGGAGAACAGCCAGGGGTATAAACGGGAAAACCGCTACCTTGTGGACATGTGCCATAAGATAGCGGTATGGTATAAAAGTTGATTGGGCGGATTGCCGCCCCGGTTATTTCTCGTGCTTTTCCAAATACTCTTTCATCGCCTCGTTCACAATATTTCGGAGCGACATATTCTTCTCGATAGCGAGGTATTTCATCCGGGTATGAATACTCTTGTCGATAACAAAATTGCAATGCACGGCAGGTTCTTTTTCCGCTTTGACCGGTGCAGGCTCTTTCTTTTGCGTGGACTTCCCGGTGGATGACAGCAAGCCGTCCAGTCCGCTTCTCATGCCGTTTTTCAATGAATCACTTTTGCTCATATCGTCTTTACTTTAATTTCAACACTTCTTTTGCTAACTCCATGTAGTCCTTTGCCCCGTTGCTGTTCTTGTTGTATTCAAAGATGTTCAGACCCTTTATCGGAGCTTCGGCCAATGCCACATTGTCCCGGATGACGGTCTTGAACACTTTGTCGCAGAATGATTCGTTGATGAGTTCCGCAACACTCTTGTTGAGCGTCTTGCGCTTGTCAAACTGTGTGATGACAATTCCGCCGATGTTCAGATTCGGGTTCAAACGGGTTTTGACAATCTCGACCACATTTGTAATCTTCGCCATTCCGCGCATGGCGAGGAATTGCGCCTGTACCGGGATAATCAAGAAATCCGCAGATGTAAGTGCGTTGAGTGTCAGCAAACCCAGCGAGGGCGGACAGTCAATCAGGATATAGTCGAATTTACGGGTTTCAAGCAATTTTGCAATCAGCCCTTTCAGTATTAATTCCCGCCCCGGCTCATTGATAAGCTCGGATTCTGCCGCTGACAAATCAAGGCAGGACGGTACAACGGAAAGGCCATTATTTAACTCGAATACCGTTAACGGGTATTCACCTTTCATTGCTCCGTACACCGTCCGTTCCTCTTCGATGGAGAGACCGCAGGATTCCGTGAGGTTTGCCTGACCGTCCATGTCGATGAGCAGTACACGCTTTTTCTTCTGCTGCAATGCGGCAGCAAGATTGATGGTGGTGGTCGTCTTTCCGACACCGCCCTTGTGGTTCAAAACAGCGATTATCTTTGCCATAAATTCCTATCTTTATTTCTGATACAAAGATACTACTATTTTTAGTATTTACTATGATTAGTGTGTACTATTTTACTACTTTATTACATTTTAGTATCGTAGTATCTACTACTATACTAAAATACTGATTGACTAAATGTAGTGCATACTATCCTTTGCAACGGGAGATTTCCTGATATCCTACTTTACTAACATTAGTATGTACTACATTTAGTATCGACTGTATAGCAGTGAAGTAAAGCCTATTTGGGAGGTGTATATAAATGGATATTGCCGCCATCAGATCGGAGTACAAGAAAAATCCCCCTGTCGAGTTATCGCAACCGAACAGAGGGAAAAGGTTAAGATATGATTATGGTTTAAGCGGCCTTAGTAGTAGGTTCGTATTCGGCAGCCGTTGTTTCGGATGGAGTTAGAGAGCGTTCCGCATCCTTGAGACTTTCGTCAATCTTCCGCTGCAGCTCCTTGCACTCCAGTTTGAGTTTTACCAATTCATCGGCTTTGCTCCACTGGCGGCCAACGATGTCCTGCAATATGGGGATTTCGCTTTCAATCCGCTCCACCGTCTTTTGTTGCTTCTCAATAAGTGAGGGCAATTTGTTTAGTGTAGCCTGCGGATATTGAGCAGATTCCACGAAGCCAAGCGGTAACGCACCTGTCAGTCCACAACGGTATTTAAGCCCGCTTGTCCCCTCGACAAAGAACGTGTTTCGGTCAAATGTACCGTTTATGCTGTACTCGCTGCGTACCAGCAAATTCAGCCCTGTAAACGTGCCAATCGTACCATACGCTCCGCTACGGTAGGTTTTGGCGATGCGGTGTAATTCCCGGCCTGTTTCCTCGGCTGTAGCTTGTGGCAGGTTGAGAAGTTGTGTTACTTTTGTCCCCTCGTAAGAGTTGAAGTATTCCCAATCCTTGATGAAACCGGCCTTTGTACGCTGTGTCTTTGCCATATCTTCCTGTCCGGCGGTTATTTTCCGCTCGGCACGGATGCGTTCTTTCTTGAAAATGGTCTGTTCCTTTTCCAACTGCATAATCTTGTTGTCGAGTTTTGCCTTGTTCAGCAAATCGGTGTTGCCGGAAAGGATTGCCACGAACTCGGCGAAGTTCATGCCGTTGTCCTCGTCCATGCCGCCCTCGTCGATACGGCGCACGGCGATTGTGCCGTTATTGATTTGGTTGATGAACATCTGCTTGTTTTTCAGCAAATTGAATTTGTAGGCATCAAGTGTCTTTTCCGTGCCGTAAATCACCACATCCACCACGTTGCCGCCCCACAGTTTCACGGTGTTGCCCTTGCGTACCGCCCTGCCGTTGCGCTGCTCCATGTCAGCCGGTCGCCAGGGAATCTCCAAATGATGCACCGCTACAGCCCTCTGCTGGGCGTTCACCCCTGTTCCTAACATGGTGGTGCTGCCGAAAAGCACACGCACCTTGCCGTTGTTCATGTCCTCGAACAGGCGTTTTCTTGCCCTTTCGGTGGTAGCACACTGGATAAACTGCACTTCATCGGTCGGAATACCGAGGTTCACCAACTTTTCTTTGATGTCGGTATATACGTTCCACTCATTCGGCTTGTATGTGCCGAGGTCGCTGAACACGAACTGCGTACCCCGGTTTTCATTTGAGCGCATATAATATTCATAGATTGTTCTTGCACAGATTGAAGCCTTGTTTTCGGCATCGTCGCTGAACTTGTCGCCCAACAAACGCATATCGAGAGCCATTTTTCGTGCCACATTGGTAGCTACCAACATTTTTGCCTTGTCGAGATTGTCGGGTTCGGGCGTATCAAGTCCCAAATCCTCCCACTGTCCGCTGTGTGCAAAGGAAACCAAACGGCCTATCATTTCCTCCTGCTGGATAGTGGGCGCATGAGAAAGAAAGCGCACATTTTTATCCGGTACATCGAGGTTTATCATGTCGGCGGTGCGGTAGTCGGTAATCTCACGCAGGAACATTGCCAGTTCCGGCACTTTGATGTAGGTGCGGAAACGCTCTTTACGCTTGATTGCACCTGTCACGTTCAGTTCATAATCGGCTGTTTTCTGTGTGAATATCGCCGCCCACGCATCGAAGCAAGAAATCTGCTGACGTTGCAATTCTCTTGGTCTAAGGTACTTAAACATCACATACAGTTCGGTCAGGGCGTTCACAACCACCGTGCCCGAAAGGAATGTTGCGCCGAGGTCACGTCCTGTCCGGTGCTGAATGTCACGGATGGCAAACAGCAGGTTCATCGCCCTTTGCGAGCCTTTGGTATTGCCGATACCGGCAACCCTCGTGTGGCGTGTCTGAAATATTAAGTTCTTGAAAATGTGGCATTCATCGACAAATATGTGGTCTATGCCCATCGAGTGAAAGTCCACCGCATCGTCTTTCCGCTCGTTGATTTTCATTTTCAATTCCTTAAGTTTGGCTGCGAGGTTCTGTTTGCGCTTCTCCAGACCGTCCTGCATCTTTCCGCTGCGGTAGCGCATGGTGGATTGTTCCAAGACTTCCAAATTGCGCTCCACATCGGCCAGTTCTTCGGTGAATATATCTATCATGGTCTGTTCCGATTGCGGTATCTTGGCGAACTGGTCGTGTGTCAGAATGATGCAGTCCCAGTTGTTGTTCTTGATTTTCGAGAATACCTCTTTGCGGTTAGCAGGAGTGAAATCCTCTTTGCCCGGATAAAGCACCTTTGCCGAGGGGTAAGCCTTGCGGAACGTGTCGGCTATTTCGTGAACATTGGCTTTCAAGCCGATAATGAGCGGTTTCTGCACCAATCCGAGGCGTTTCATTTCGTAAGCGGAAACGCACATTATCATCGTCTTGCCCGTGCCTACCTCGTGCCAGCAGATACCGCCGCCGTTCTGCTTAATCATCCAAATGGCATCTTTCTGTGAGGGATAGAGGCTGTCATACGGAAAATTCTCGAAAGAGAGCTGCGGGAAGGTCTGTGCCGAGCCGTCATAATGCGGACGGACATAGCAGTTAAACCGCTCGTTGTACACCCTTACCAATTCGTCCCTTACCTCTATCGGCTGACAGTCGAGCCACTGGTTGAAACGGTTTCTTATCTCCTGTATCTTGGTGGCCGCTTCCTGTATGGCTTCCTCGTCCGGCACTCGTACCGCTTCGCCGTTCCGCTCTATCTCTTTGGTTATTTCGGGAACGGTGTCCTGCAGGGCGTGTACGAACAAATCCTCTCCGTTGTAATTCTTTACGGAATAGGTGTTATAGACTACAGGGGAATATCCTTGTAGCCGCACTAAATAGGTGTCGTTCACGTCAAAATACATCACATCGGTTTCCGTTCCGAAAAGTTCTGTGGCAAAATCGGCGTACAGCTTCGTGTCAATCCAACGCTCGCCCATGTTGATGTCGAGTTCCTCGTAGGGTATCGCTTCGGGTATGGCTTCCTCCAATGCCTTTACAGCGGTTTCCGTCCAGTCCTTTTCCTTGCCTGTGAGATCGGGAAGATAAGAGCCTGTTTCCTTGCTTTTGGCGATGACGTTTCCGGCTATGAACTTGCCTTTGTGTTCCCATTCTCCGGTGGCAGGGTTATAGAATATCTCGCCTTTGAGGTCGTCGATAACCTCGTCCTCGTCCTTGCCTGTGGTCTGCATCAGATAGTCCATATCCACACAGCCGTAAAAGTTAAGGCAGCTTGCCAACGCTTCGCCCGGTGTCAGTTGCACGGTCGTGTCTATCTTCTTGAACGCTACAGGCTCACGCATGATGTCGGATTTGAATATGTCGCCCTTGACCTGCATTTCAATCGTGAACACTTCCACGCCGAGGCTGTCAAGCATGATAAACTCCTTGTTGTCATTAGAGTGGAAAAAGCCCCATTTGGCGACAAAAGCATCATAGCAAGCGTTCAGCCGTTCACGCAAATGCGGCTGTTCCGTCTGTTCCTCCTGCTCTTTGATTGCAAGTTCAAAATATGCCTTGCGGATAGAGAAATAGTCGTTAGCCCTCTCCGTGTTCACCTTGCCCTCGTCCACCGGGACAAAATCGGTGGCCGTCTCTTGGTATAGTTCGGATTTGCGGTATCGGATAATGCCCACCTGCCCCTCAAACAGTACCATTGCACCCTCTTTCATCCACGCTTCCGGCTCGTCCGTATAGGCTCGTCTGCCTTTTGGTGGCTGCTTAACGGCCACACTGCCGAAAAGGGACATTTGCGTGTGTATGCCGTCCTGTCCCTCACTTGTGAAAAGGCTTTTGCGGAAATAGCGGCCAAAGTCGAGTTTGAGCAATGCGGCGAGATACTGCGACATGGCGTTTTCATCACCCTGCCACTGGTATTTGCGTACATACTTGCCGTACTGGTTCATCGCAATGCGGCTGCCTGTGGCGAGGGTGGTTTTCGGTAATGTGAAAAGTTTGTTGGCGTATTCGGTCATTGCGCCTGTCGTGTCTGCCTTTTCCCTGCCGACCTGTAAAAAGAGCTGTTCCCTCTGCGAGAGTGCCGCCTTGTGAGTATGCTTTTGGAAGATCAGTAAATCGCTGCCTACCTCGATGCCGCTTGTGTACATGAAAAGCGTGTCGGGCATACGGATAGCACTAATCAAATCGGCATGGTTCACAAGGTATTCACGCACGAATTTGTTGCTTGGTGTATCGGCCACACCTCTTGATGTGACGAAAGCCAGCAGGCCGCCCTCGTTCAAAAGCTCCAAAGCCTTGACAAAAAAGTAATTGTGTATGGTCTTGGTAGCCTGCTCGTATATGCCGCCTTTCTTCCAGAGTTCCGCATCGAACACACGGAAGTTACCGAAAGGGATGTTGGAGGCTATGACATCGAATTTCGTATGTTCAAAACCCTGTTCGTCTATCGTTTCAAACCCGGCTGTCCGTGTAACCGTGTTGTCATTCAGCAGGGAGAGTATCAGACCCGAAACCGGGTCTTTTTCAATGGCATAGCCGCAGGTGTCGGACATGGCTACCGGGAGGAAACCGCCAATGCCTGCACTCGGTTCGAGGAATGAGCGCATTTGCAGCTCATTGTCCTTGAATGTGGCGTGTATCTGCTTTGCGACTACATCAATAAGGAATTTCGGGGTGTAGAACGCTGTCAGGACAGAGGCTTTCATGGCTTCCGTGAAATAGGGATAGGTGTCGATAAGTTCCTGCAACCGCCTTATCGGTTCTTCCATGTCGCCACTTACAGGCTTGTCTGTGCCGATGTTCAGCACTTCTTTGATACCGCCAAACCCCGAATATTGGGATAAGGTTTCTTTTTCCTCTGGTGTGGCTTGTCTGCCTTGAATGTGGATTTGTAACGCTGTCTTTATCGCTTCCACGTTTGCCACCAATGATTTCAATTTGTTGTAACTCATATTTAACCTTTCTTTTTATTTCCCTCTGTTCGGTCTGTTTGCGACCGCCGGGAAGATTTTTCTGCTTTCGGAAGGTGGCGAGGGACAATCGGACAAGGCTGAACCGGAAAAATACGCTCGACAGAGGGAGAGGAAGATTTTTGCGTGTCACTCGCGGCGGCACGTCGGCATTGGCAAGATTGGCACGGTCGGTTACCTTTGCGGAAAATTCTATCCCGTAGGTCGCACGGCAGCGGACTTGGGTTTAATGGGAATCCGTTAGAAAAGGAAAGATTATGGGTAAAAGAGTGAAGCGGTCAGCCGGGACGGACTTTCCGACGGACTGTCTTGGGACTACAGAGGGCAGGATTTATCCCGCCCCCTGTAATGCCAAGTCTGTCCGTGTCCGTCCTTTTGCAAAAAGGGGCTTCACACACTTTATGTAACATGTTACACAAAATGCGTGAGGTTGCTTGAAGCAAACTGGCCGCAGGATGTAAGGCTATAAGAGGGAGAACAGGAGTTTTATAAAAGGTCGTTGGTCGATCGGAACAACAAACCGTACCGAGACTTTGCCCGATACGGTCTTGTCGTTGCCCTGCATATAACTCAGTCTATGTCATAGCCTATCATGTATTCATCGTTGATAAGCAGATAATAGTAGCCGTTGCCACAATTCCGGTACTCTTTGCTGAATCCTGCCGCCATATCGCCATTTTCGCGTGGCTCGCACCACAGCGTACCGTCATAGCCGCAAAAGTCGAAGCGTCCGGTGGAAAACTTTTCACCTTGCTTCAGTGCCGTTCTGAAACGAGCCATATCCCAACTGCCGCAATACTTCTCGATGGTGGCAAGTCCGATACACTTGCCGTCGATGCGTGTGCCGGTCGTGATGCGGTTCTCGTAGAGGGATTTATCCAAATCGGCATTAGCGATTTTGCGAAGCCAATCATTCGTATGCGTGGCAAGCCGGGCAAGTTTCTGGTATTTCAAGACCAGTTTCTTTTCTATGTCCGCTGCATCTTCGGGAGAGGATGACGGATAGTATATCTTCTCAATGCTTGCCCAATCTGTGAAGATGTACCCGCTTTTGCGTTTTCCGAGTGCGATAATGCCGATGACGTTTTCGTTGCGGTTGATAAACAGCCGTCTGCGTTTTCCTGCAATCCTTACATATAAGGATGTAGGATTTTGTTCGTTGCGTAGATAGGCTTCTGCCGGATGAATTGTTGTTGTTTCCATATCTGTATAAATTTGTATAAATTTTGATTTTTGCTGTTCCTATTTTGGTTTACCTGTTCAAAGTTCCGGGATTGTGCCGTTCTTATATAGAACACCGTTCCGATAATGGGACACGATACCCGGCTTAAGTCCCATTTCCTCAAAGGCTATATGCCTGATATAGTCCTTGTATTCTTTGCCAATGAAATTCTTTCCACAAAGGTTGTTGAAAATCATAGGGACGGAAAAACCGTCTTCGCTCGACAATATCACTCTGCCGTCTTGTCTAATTTCTTCTACCATACTTGTTTACTTTTAATTGGTTGAACTATCATGCTGATTCTTATTTTTCCCTGCTTTCGTTTGCCGTGCAGGTTTGTTTTCAGCTTTTTGAGGCAGCCAGAGGATGAAGCTGTGGCATCATAAGCCAAACCCGGATAGAAAACCGACCGTGCAACAGTCTGTTTTCGTCATCCGAATGCAATGCGGCTTGGCGATTATGCGCTTCGTCCTACATTCGCCGACGAAAAGAGTAAAGAATGACCTGCCGATAAACGAGATGTGACAACAATAAAACAGGAAAATACGATTTGGTAAATTGTCATTGTACAATATTGAACAATCACTAAATATCGGCACAATTTTAATTTAGTGCCGATATTTAGTAGATGATGACAAAAGGTTATTTACATATAGATTGTTTTAAATAAATACAAATTTTCGGCACTATTCAGAAATAGTGCCGAAAATTTGCTATATTTGCAGGCAAAAACAGGATATAATATGAGTAACAAAACAACGACATCCATACTTGAATACGCTGAAGTACACCGTGATTTCAGCATGGATGACTTGTTTGCCTATCTTCACGAAAAGGTTGGCATAAGCAAGTCTTCCTTGTCATGGTATCTGTTCAAGCTCGTGAATGAAAATGCATTGGTCAGAACCGGACGCGGAATGTATGCTAAAGTCATGAAACAGTCCTTTGTTCCTAAACTCATAGGTGAAGTAAGAGAAATTTACGATTCGTTGCTGGTCAATTTCCCATTTGCGAAGTTCTGCGTCTATCAGGGGGATATTATCGCAACCTTGCAGCATCACCTTTCTTCCAACCGTGTTGTCTATGTGGAAACAGACAGGGATTCGGCAGAAACGGTTTTCAACTTTTTGAAAGACGGGAACCGTGACGTCTATCTGCGACCGGACAAAGATATGATTTACCGATATGTAGATATGGACAGCCGTGTCTTTTTTGTGAAAAATTTGGTCTCGGAAGCTCCTTTGCAGAAAGTATCAGATGTACCGATGCCTACACTGGAAAAGCTGTTGGTGGATATATTGAGGGATGCGGATTTCTTCTACCTACAAGGCAGTGAAAGCGAGCATATCTTTGAAAATGCCTTTAATCTGTACGCTGTCAATCGAAATCGGCTATTCAGGTATGCCGGCAGACGTAAGGCAAAAGAAGAAATATTGTCCATATTAGAAAATCTGAACATAAAATGATAAAGAAGGAGTGTTTTACGGCAGAATGGATCGAACAGGTTTCATCCGAATTGCACTATAATGATAAAAATCTGATAGAGAAAGTAATCCGTGCCCTGTCCCTGCTTGAAATGCTGGTTAAAGCCGGGTGTCCACTGGTTTTTAAGGGAGGAACGGCACTTATGCTCATACTTGGGAAATCTGCTCATCGTCTGTCAATCGACATTGATCTTATCTGTCCCCCTGGAACCAACATTGAAGACTATCTGAAATCATTTGCCGATTTCGGCTTCATCAATCTGGAACTTGTGGAACGCAAGCAACGGGATGATGCGGATATTCCCAAGAGCCATTCCAAGTTTTTCTATCAGATTGCATACCGAAATGACACCGATGCACAATCCTATATCCTGCTGGATGTACTCTACGAGGACATTCATTATTTCCGTACCCAACAAATAGCTATCAACTGCCCGTTCATACGGTTGGAAGGAAAACCATTGATGGTAACAGTCCCGTCCGCAGAAGATATTTTGGGCGATAAACTGACGGCTTTCGCTCCCAACACAACTGGAATACCTTATTACAGGAATGGAAGGTCCTGTTCGATGGAGATAGCCAAACAGCTTTATGATGTGGGGCGGCTGTTTGAAAATGTTTCAGACCTGCAGATTACCAAAGAAGCGTTCCGTAAGATTGCGGTGGTCGAACTTTCATACCGGTCTTTCGGAACGGACATAGGGCAAGTTTTCAATGACATCCGCCAAACGGCACTTTGTATCTCCACACGGGGAAAAGCCGGAGAAGGAGACTTCGACCTGATACAAGACGGAATCATCCGTGTCAAATCATTCATGTACAAGCAGCGTTATCTGATAGACCATGCCATTATTGATGCAGCAAGAGCGGCTTATTTAGCCACGTTAATTGAAAAGGGAATCAATGAAATAGAATCTTATTCCAACAACCCTGCCGATATAAAGGATATGGTCATCCGACCTTCGCTGCCCAACAAACTGAATAAGCTGAGAAGCAACCTACCGGAAGCCTACTACTATTGGGCAAAAACGAGTGAGTTATTGGAAGCATGAAGTTTTACGAACATCGAATGGAAAAGATAAAAGCCGTATTCAACTGGAGCGGGGGAAAAGACTCCGCGCATGCCCTTTGGCGAGCTCGTCAATCGGAGCTATACGACATCGTTGCCCTGCTCACCACAATCAATCGTGACTCGCAACGCTCCAGCATGCACGGTATCCCACTCCCCTTGCTTCAGGCACAAGCAGACAGTATAGGTATTCCCCTGCATATCGTGAATCTCACACCCCAGGGGAACCTTGAAAATTACGCAGAGGCCATGACTTGCGCAGCCCTACATTTCAAGGAGCAAGGAGTAACCCATTTTATTTTCGGGGATATTTACTTGCACGATGTCCGTGCCTACAGGGAGCGACAACTCGCACCACTCGGAATAGAGGTTGTGGAGCCGTTATGGGGAGTAGTCTCCTCGGAAATCGTCATGCAGCAATACCTCGCTTCCGGACTGAAGACGGTCATCGTGACCACGCAAGCCGATGGCTTGGGAATGGATGCCATCGGTCGCGAGGTAGATGCCGACTTTATTGCCTCTCTCCCCAAGGAAATGGATCACAACGGAGAAAACGGAGAATACCACACGTTCTGCTACGACGGACCGATATTCTCCTCACCCGTACTTTTCCGACTGGGAACTCCCTTTAGCCAAAGTTATGACATCCGGCTTGAGGATGGCACGATTCAAACCTATACTTATTGTTTTGCCCATCTTTCCGCCGAACCATAACACGGATTACATTTGCAATCATAAATCAACAATATGGAAAACAAAGGATATATACATGTCTATACTGGCAACGGGAAAGGAAAGACAACGGCCGCATTTGGGCTTGCCATTCGAGTTTTGTGTGCCGGAGGAAGCGTCTTCATCGGACAATTCGTAAAGAACATGAAATATAATGAAACCAAGATCGAACATCTGTTTAACAACGTCCGCATCCAGCAATTCGGTCGGGGGTGCTTTATTGAAAAGAAGCCGGCACAAGAAGATATTGACGCAGCTTATGCGGGATTGGAAAGCTGCAAACAAATTCTCGCTTCGGGAGAGTATAATCTGGTCGTGCTCGATGAACTAACCATTGCCCTGTATTACGAGTTGCTTTCTATTGAGGAGGTATTGACGGCGATTTCTCGACGACATTCCGGGACAGAGTTGGTAATCACGGGACGGTACGCTCCGGCAGAATTGATCGACATAGCCGACTTGGTCACGGAGATGCGAGAAGTCAAACATTATTACACGGAAGGCGTCCTCTCCCGCAACGGGATAGACCGTTAGAGTCCGATCTCCCTACTCGGTCTTGGTTTCACAATCATTCAAATAAAAAATTACGATAAGTTCCAAAATGAAAAGTTCCCTGTTTTAATCGAAAACCACATCACCTAATGACACTCTTTTCGATTAGCGTTTGGCGACATAAACACTCTTACAACAGTCTGCTCAAAGCTGAAATGCACTCCTGCTGTGTAGTCCGGATGTAATCGAAAACGACCGACGGATCGACACTCTTGCCATTTAGCTTGCAGGTTATGTGCAAGTGCTCGCCTGTACTTCGTCCGGTCGAGCCGGTAATACCGACGGCATCACGGGGACGGACTACCGTACCCTTGGCGGTCAGCACCCGTGAAAGGTGGCAATAGCTGACGGTGTAATTTCCGTGCCGCAGGGTCACATACTTGCCGGACGTCTTGTCCTGTCCCACTTTGACGACCACCCCCTCCATCATGGCCAATACCTGCTCGCCCCGTGCGTGCAGGTCGATACCGCCGTGAAACTTCCTCTTTCCGGTAAACGGGTCTTTCCGGTAGCCGTATGGTGATGTAATTCTGATGCGCTGCAATGGATAAGACACACTGAGATAACGGTCAATCCACAACTTCTTACTTTCATCGGCAGGTTTTGTCGAAGTCTCCTGTACAGGAGCCATGCTTTCGGGTGTCGGCTCCGGCTTTTTCATACCCTCCTGCAAGGCTTCTACCTTGTATCTTTCTGGTGTCTTGGCAATCGTGTTGAACTGCGCCTGAGCGGGCATCGTGCAGAATGAAACACCCGATATTGCTATCAGTAAAATTTTTCTCATTCGGCAAAGTTATAACGGGAGTTTTCATGTCGGAAACAAACAGCCGTCATTTCTTGTATTGGTTTGATATTTTGCGTCTATTAGTACGATTTGAATTGAATAATCGTACTAATGAAGATAAAAACAGCATATTATAACCATTTATATAGCTGTATTTTTGTCCGTCATAATAAGATGTCTCTATCTTTGTATAGTACAATTTTATAATATGAATATAGTATGAAAAAAGTTCAGATTGAATTTGATGAATTACCTTTTCCGACACTGGAACGATTCGGTCTCACACGGGAGATGATTGAGGATTTGCCGATGCGTGTGTTGGACGACATCTGCGATGGTCGGCATTCTCCCGTGCTTCCCGTGCGTGTCACGGACGAGCATGGCGGGCAAATAGAGAGCCGTAGCCGCTTTGCCTTTATCCGCATGGACAACGGTCAGGTGGATGTGGTCTTCTATCCGGCACTGAAATCCTCTCCGTTGGAACGGTATGACGAAGCGCAGCAGAAACAGTTGCTCGACGGCAAGGCGATTGTCGCCGACGTGGAAATGGCGGACGGCCGGAGCAGCAAGGCTTTCGTGCAGATTGACACCGAGACGAAACAGGTGATGTATGTCCCCACGCCCATCATCGCACGCAACCTGAAAGTGCTGGCCGAGGTCATGCGCCTCGGTGCGGTGGAGGTAAACGGGATGCAGCACGGCGAGCCGCTGACGGTCGTCGTGGACGGCGAGTCTGCTACAGTGGGCATAGACCTTCATGCCAAGACCGGCATCCGCTTCTGTTCGGGCGACGCGCAGCAATGGCGCAACCAGCCCAAGCGCGAGTGGGACAAATACACCTTCGGGTGCTACGGTTGCTGGATCATGGACGATGACGGCAACCTTGACTACGTTTCGGAAGAGGACTACACCGAGGAGTTGTGGAACGAACAGAAGAAGAGCGGCGAACGCAACCGTGCGGCAGCCCTCCACAAGTAAAAACAATCAATCCGTAGATTATGGCACAAAACGAATATTATCCCGAAGAGGTACTTGTCGGGAAGATGCAGAGCGGCGAATACGGCTGGCTCGATTACGTCAATCATTTCTCCGCCGACTGGCAGGAGGAATACGCCCGTTACTGCGAGGAAAAGGGGCTTGCTGTCGGCAACGAATCCGCTGCCGAGTTTGTCCGCTTCAAGGACGAACAGCTGGAGGCAGCAATGGAACGCGGCGACGCATAACGAAAACAATCCGACTATGGCGATACGAACGAATACCAATCCCCGGCAGATGGACTTGCAGCCCGAAATGCGCAATATGCTGATGCGTAACGGCCTGCAAGCCCATGTTGCGCTTGATGGTTCAGGGTATCGGCTGATTGTGCAGGGGCATAATTCTCCGCTGCTGGTCTATCCGATAAGCGAACGTCAGATGTTGGCACTCACGGACTGGGGAACCAATACGGCCAACAAGAAAGCCTACAACGTGCTCACGAGCATCGTGGGCAAAGACTTCTATATGCCCAAGAACTTCGTCCATGCCCGCAATGCCAACGGGCGTGTGGCTATGGGGCTGCACGGCTACCGCATCGGCATCGGCGAGTACGGTCGCATGGGACGGATGGGAATGCCCCCGCCGTTCCTCGGCTGGACGCCACGCAACCAGTGGGGCTTGCACCTGCGCAGGGTCGGCGGCCAACTGTTCTTTCCGGGGCCGTCCATCGTACCCGAACGTCCCGACGGGCGCATGAAGCCCGGCGAGTTGCAATCGGGCGGTTACGGATTCTATTACAAGGGGCATCAACAGGCGCAACCCGTACAGCAACGGGACGTTCTGCAGGACTTGCAGGCGGTCATCACGCCGATGGTCAGCCGTCCGCGCAGCGGGGAACCGGCACGGTCGTACAAGGAGCTTATAGCCTCTCCGGTCTATTTTTCCAACGAGAAATTGGCGGAGTGCCTTGCCTCGCACGGTCTTGTCGTGGATGCGGAAAGGCGGACGCTGACTGTGCAGTCGGAAAGCGTCCAAGCCGATATGGTCTATGACCTGACGGAAAAGGAAGTGAGGACACTGGTTGCCGCACCCATCGAGGAACAACCCGTAGAAAAACGTCTGGAACTGCTGAACGGCATTATCGGGGCTGACTTTTCCGACAAAGTGACGATGGAGGCTCTCAACAGCGATCAACGCATCGCTATCGGCCTGCATCCCGAAGTACAGCAGGATTTGGAACAACGCCAACGGCAGGAGCAGGAGGCTTTCATGCCGGTGGAAACCTCGCTGCAACAGCAAGAGGAATCCATACAGGGCTATGTCGGTGCGGCAGTGGACGGGCGTGACCTCCAGTTTCTGAATGAAAACAAGGGATGGTATCGGGAAGAGAAGCACGGGCGGGAAGTTGAAGTGAGCCAGATAGCCGTTCAACCGGCACAAACCGAGGGGAAATACAGGATGACCGCTGTTATCGACGGTCAGGCTATCAGCCATGAGATAACCCAACGGGATTACGACAAGTTCCTTGCTGTGGATGATTATCACCGGATGAAGCTCTTTTCCAAGATTTTCAGCGAAGTGGACATGAAAACACGCCCGGAAGCACAACGGGGGCTCGGTACGAAAATCTTTGCCGCCCTCACCGCAGGTACGGTAGTCGCGGCGGGTGTCGCGCACGGCATCCACCATCACTGCCATGCCCCGGAGTTCTACGGCGAGTGTTTCGGCGGTCCGCCACGCCCGTACATCAAGCTGGGGGTCGATACACCGAGGGATATGGCCATCCGTTGTTTCGAGGCAGAGATGAACCGTGAAATCAATGATATGAGAATGGGGAGGTAAACCATGAGAGAGGGCGAACTGACTTATGACGATTTTCTGCGCAGGCTGAACATTCAGGACGTGCTTATCGACGCGGGCTATCACCTGAACCGGCGCGACGGCCTGCGCTATCCCTCGTATGTCCGGTTGGACAGCGAGGGGCGGCGCATCCGCAACGACAAGTTCATTGTCACGCAGCAAGGGAAATGCTGTTTCAAACCGCAACAGCAGAAGTCGTATAACATCATTTCCTTTATCAAGGAGCATCCGCATTTTTTTGCGGAATACCGTACAGGCGTGTCTCCCGACCGACTGGTAAACCTTGTCTGTAACCGGTTGCTGAACCATCCCGTCGCTGACCGGGACATCCGGATTATCCAGCCTAAACGGGATGTGAAGCCGTTTGACATGGCGGATTACGACATTCACCAGTTCAATCCGCAGGATCGGGCGACACAAAAGAAGTTCTATCCGTTCTTCAAGCATCGGGGCATCGACCTTTACACGCAGTATGCCTTTCATCGGAACTTCTGTCTGGCGACGAAGCATCGTGAGGACGGCATGAAATACACCAACCTCGCCTTTCCGCTGACCGTTCCGAAAGATACGGGACAGGTTGTCGGTCTGGAAGAGCGAGGCCGCCCTCGCATGGATGGCAGCGGCAGTTATAAAGGGAAGGCGGAAGGGAGCAATTCGAGCCAAGGGTTATGGATTGCCAGCCCAGCCAAAACTACGCTTACCGAAGCCAAGCATATCTACTGGTTCGAGAGTGCATACGACGCGATGGCCTATTACCAGCTTCATCAGGCCAACGACAAGGATTTGCGGAAAGCGGTCTTCATATCTACCGGCGGTAACCCGACGGTGGAACAGATGCGGGGTGTCCTCACGCTCTCGCTTCCTGCCAAGCAACACATCTGTTTCGATACCGACCTTGCGGGAATCGAGTTTGCCAAGAACCTGCAACAGGAGATGTACCGGGTTGTCCGTTCCACCATCGAGGAGACACCGGAGCGGAAGCCTTATCTGGATTCCGTTACTGACGGCAAGAACCTCGATGAAGGTGACATAGACCTGTTGCCCGACGCTTTGCGGTCGAGCTACGGGAAATATGAATCCGCATGGGAAGAAGCCATGTCGATGCGTTCGAGCGGCCTGTGCCATCCGGACGACATACGGGAACAGACGGATATCATGAACGGAAATTACAAGGAGTTCCGTGAAGGATTGCGGGAGTTCCTCGGTCTGGACAAGGCGAATGACGCCTCTTTTGTCCGTGAACAGCCTACCTATCCCAACAAGGACTGGAACGAACAGCTTTTGGCCGAGCAGAAACAGGAAGAGACGGTCGATGAGACACAGGCGAGAGAACAGTCACCGGAAGAGGAACAACAAACACACTTTCGCCGATGATGACCGATGCACCCACAGGACATTTCCAAAGTATCGTGCTGCAACCGCACGCCGGACAGTTCGTTATCGACGAGCTGCCCGCAATCGTATTGTGCTGTGCAGCATGGGTGTATGGTGGCATGGAGGGACTGCCTCTGACAGCTCTTGCCGTATCGGTTGCCGCATTGCTTGCTTTGGTATTGCTGTACCGTTTCATCTATCTGCGCCGGACACGCTACCACATCGGTAGCGAGCAGCTTATCAGCAGGCATGGGGTGCTGTCCCGGAAGACGGACTACATGGAACAATACCGTATCGTGGACTTTGTGGAACACCAAAACCTCATGCAGCAGCTTTGCGGATTGAAGACGGTACGCATATTCTCGATGGACAGGAATACGCCCCGGCTTGATTTGGTAGGTATCAGACACAACTTCGATGTGGTAACGCTTATCCGGGAACGGGTCGAGTATAACAAACGAAAAAAGGGAATATATGAAATCACGAATCATTAGCCTGGTCATTTTTGCCGTCTGCATGATGCCACACTGGGCGAAAGCACAAATCACGGCATCCAATCCGTTGGAATGGATGGCGTTGGCCGAGGGCAACGAGGTCATCAATGACCAGATAGAGAAACAGATAAACGGTCAGACGAAGACAGCGATGCTGCAGAACAGCATCGCCGCCGAGTTCAACCGCATTCACAAATGGGAGAAGCAATATAACAGCTATCTCAAGACGGCAAGCGGCTACGCTTCGTCGCTGAAAGCCTGCACCCACCTCTACAACGACGGCGTGAGAATCTTTCTCACGTTAGGGAAACTGGGCAACGCCATCAGGAACAACCCGCAGGGCATCATTGCCTCCATAAGCATGAACAACCTCTATATCGAGACGGCAACGGAACTGGTATCGGTCTTCACACTCCTGAATGACGCAGTGGCCAAGGGCGGCAAAGAGAATATGCTCACGGGAGCGGAACGCAGCAAGACCCTGTGGGCGTTGAACGACAAACTTTCGGCTTTCAGCCGGAAGCTACACCTGCTCTACCTGAGCATACGATACTATACCCTCAATGACATGTGGAACAATGTGACGGCCGGGATGCTCGACCGCAACAATGGGGAGGCGGCACGGATGGCCATGACCCGTTGGCGCAGGGCTGCCGTCCTCGCACGATAAAAACGGAACTGACAATGAAACGGACGATTTGGATAGGCATCTTATTGTTGTGCATCGGCATCGGCAAGGCACGGGCGCAAAACGACCCTGTACTGGCCGGAATGATCCTGCTCTATACCGACAAGGCGGAAAAGGAGCTGAAGAAACAGGAGAAAGTCATGCTGATGCAGACCACCGGACACCTGTGGACGAAAGAGGAAGTGAAAGCCACGACCGACCTGCAACGGGAGTTCAACAGCTATCTGGACTCTTTCCGGTCGATAGTCTGCTACGCGGCGCAGATATACGGTTTCTATCACGAAATATCGAAGCTGACGGATAACATGGGTGACTTTACCAGACAGGTGAGCCGGAACAGCTCCCATGCGTTGGCCGTCGCCCTCTCCACGCAACGAAACCGGATTTACCGGGAACTGATCATGAACAGCGTGGAGATTGTGAACGACATCCGCATGGCGTGCCTTTCGGACAACAAGATGACGGAGAAAGAGCGCATGGAAATCGTATTCGGCATCCGTCCGAAGCTCAAGATGATGAACAAGAAACTGCAACGGCTGACCAAGGCGGTGAAGTACACGACAATGGGCGACATCTGGCGTGAAATCGACGAGGGAGCACGTCCGGTGGCCGGCAAACGGGACATAGTGGAAGCTGCCAAGCGACGCTGGCGGCAGATTGGAAGAAATGTAAGACCTTAAAAAACAGACAATGTATGGGCGTTTGGAGTACACTATTGAAATATGGCGGCAAGGCCGCAAAAGGTGTCGGTACGGCAACGGCGGCTACCGGCAAAAGTATGGGTAAGGCAGTGCTGCACCCTTCGCAGACCTTGCGTGGTGCAGGACAGGCAGTCAAGACAGCGACTATCGGCGGTGCGGTCGGTTATGTGGGCTGGGAGAAGCTGACCACCGACAAAAGCGTGGTGCGTATCGTGAGCGATGCCGTTGTGGGCGAATCCGTCACGGATACCATTGCAGGCACGGCGGACGGCGTGCGTGAACTAACGGGCAAGGCCGGAGAAGCCGTCAGTTCGGTCAGCGGTGCGGTAACCGGCATCGACAACAAACTGAACGGCGTGTCGAACTTTTTGCGACAGGCCTCCGGTGGCGGAGGTCTTGATATGTTCGGCAACTTTTTCCGCAACCTTGGCAGCGGCAACGTGTCAGGGTTGAGCATCGCCGGACTGGTTGCGGCGGCGTTCCTCATATTCGGACGCTTCGGCTGGCTGGGCAAGATTGCCGGCGCATTTCTCGGCATGATGCTCATCGGCAACAATGCGGGTGTCTTCCGCACGCCGGAGACAGAAAACGTGCAACGTACCCGTACACCTGACTTTTCGGCAGGGGAACAGGCACATGGCGGAGGAATGAGAAGATAGAATACGAATCAAAATGGAAACAGCATGAAATATACAGAAGAAATGATCCTGCAATCCGATAGCGGTTATTGTATGCCTTTCGAGGAACAGCAGGGCAAAGACGTGGAGCTGTCGCTCGGCTACGGCGAACAGACCGACCCGGTGACGGGCGAGAAATTCTTTCATCACGGCATTGACTTCAACGTGCGGTGCTATATGCTTTCCGCCCTTGCCAGCGGCATTGTGTCGGGCGTGGGCAACGATTCCGGACACGGCATCTGCCAGACCATCCGCTACGGGGAATATGAGGTGACATACGGAAACCTGTCCAATGTCTTCGCCCAATTCGGACAGCGTGTAAAGGCCGGACAGACGGTAGCTTTGAGCGGTGACAAACTGCACATGACCGTCCGCTTCAAGGGCGAGGAACTGAATCCGTTGGAATTCTTGACAATGCTGTACGGGAATATCCAGGCAATGCGTCAGGCCGGCGGACACGAAACCGACTATCCCTCCGGTGTAGAGATGGAACTGGGAACCGATTATGACCGGGATAAGAGAGAGATAGAGGAACTGATGCTGCGCTTCCTGCCGCACTATATGGAGGATTTGCGGCATGGAGCATACACCTTGCCCCGAAATACGGAGCAGTCGCTACGCCACATCTTCACGGTGGGTGCGATGAAGGAGTATTTCTACGAGAATATGCCGAGCATGGCCAATCCGCTCGGACTGGGACATAAGGCCATGCCGCTGGCCTGCAAGGTGCAGAACCTCCTGATTGCGGATTTCCTGCATTACCTCGCCCTGCGGCATGATGTGTACCTCTCCACTGCGGGCAGTGACATAAAAAAAAACTCCATGACGAAGCCCTGACCTATGGCGGCATCATAGACCCGTTGGCGGAACTGGACATCGACATACAGAGTTTCGACATACCGAGGCTTGTCACGGTCTATCCCGACCGGGCGGGTGTGCGCTGGTGGACGAAGGCATGGTTCAACAACAGGGAAGAGGGCGAGACATCCGTCGAAATCGAACGGGAGCAGGCGATACGGTTCATGCAGGACAACATCGAAAAGGACGCATGGCTGGAAGAGTTCTTTCCCCGGCAGATGGAGGTTTACCACAACGCCATCGAGCAGACGAAAGAACAGTTATTGAAACAGATAAATATATAATACACAATATGGATGGAATCAAACATAGCCGGCAATTCGCAGAAATGGAACGCCTCGTGAGCGACTATTTCCACTGCCACCTTGCGCCCGTCATGTCGAAGACACAGGCTTACCTCACGAAGAAACAGGGCGAGGAAATGAGGGAGTATTCCACCTCTTTGGGCGGCATACTCAGCGCGATGGCGTCTGCGGCACAGCCGATGGGCGACCCGTACCAGGTACTCAAGGTCACGGGCGAATGGAACTCGAAGACAACGGAGGACTATATCGGAATGTGCAAGGCGGAGATTACCGGCTCCAAAGAGATACAGCAAGACCTCGCATACATGGCCGGGCAATGGCGCGATACTGTCGTGCAGGAAATCGGGCGCAAGCGTTACGATGAACTGTCGGAACAATTAGGCGGCGACCTTGCCTATGCCTATATGGACTACCGGGTGGAGGAACTGATGATCGACCGGCTGGTCAAGGAGCGTATGCCGAAATCGTCAGCCGACTACATCATCCGCAAAGCCGCAGAATCAAGCCTGCTTGGACTTTCGCAGACCTTCAACCGCTCGCCGCTTGCTGTGGAAATCGAGGCACGGGGCGAAGCCGCCTACCGTCCGAAAGGATGGGAAAAAGGCGCGGGTCGGGTACTGGGCGCAACGGCAGATACCGTGATGATGGGAGGCGTGGGTTCGTGGGCAACACTGGCGAAGTTTGTCGGGGCGGACGTGGCTATCTCGGCAGTCGCCTCACGCTTCGAGCCTGAAAAGCCTGATACGCTTTCTGTGGAAGAGTGTATAAGCAAAGGGGTGTTCGGCAGCGAACGGAACGTATTTACGGACTTCCGCAAGGAGGCTGCAACGGTACAGACGGGTGACAGTGCGCTCATCGTGGCCGCCAACGAGCGGTTGAAGAAGAAAATACCGGTGATGGATTTCAGTTTCCCGAAGTGGATGCAGACACCAAAGTTTACCCCTTTCCAAATGCCAGAAATACCCGGACACCCTGAAAAGAAGAATGAACGTGCCGAACGGTACAAGGATGTGCCGCTGGTCGTCGCTCCCGGACAGGAAGAAGCCTATTTGAAGCATTTGGAGAAATATAAGAATGCAACGGCTGTAACTGCCAAAAAGGAATCAACGCAGCCGGAGACGGAACAGAGGGAAAAAGTGGAGAAAGAGGAACGGCAGGTGGTTATTCCACGTGAGGAAGAAAAGCAAGAGAGAGAGGCTGTGCAGACCAACACGAACGGATGGAGTGGATTGCTCGGTACGTTGGGATTAGAGGGATTGGGCGATATCACGGGCAACCTCGGATATGTCATGGCCATGCTGCCCGACATCCTGTTGGGGGCTTTTACCGGCAAGACACAATCGTTGCGCTTTGGGGACAACCTGCTGCCGATAGCGAGTATTGTGGCCGGTCTGTTCGTGCGTAACCCGCTGCTGAAGATGCTCCTTGTCGGTCTGGGCGGCGCAAACCTGCTGAACAAGGCGGGACACGAGGCTTTGGGGCGACCCATGCCGTCCGCTGCCGAACAGACGGAGAACCAGTACCGCCGTTATCCCGATGAACCGCTCAATCCCCGTATTGTGAACCCGGTACTGCAAGGCAGTACGCTCATCGCCACGATAGACCGTGTGCCTTGTACCATCCAGCTCACGCCGACCGTCGCGGAGGCTTACCGTGCAGGGGCATTGCCGCTGAACACGCTGGCGAACGCCGTGCTTGCCAAGAGCGACCAGTTGCGCCATATCGCTTCGCAGAATTACGATGACGGACAGCGGGAAACGGTCGTGCGTACACGGGGCATCCAATAATTCCATGAACAATAAAAGCATGATGATATGAAAGAAAAGTCGCAAATCGAGAAGAAAGCCGAGGCAAGGCAGGCGGAACTGCTGTCTGCCGCACTGAGCGGGGCGTCGAACGCTGGCGGCCATTGGCTCAACGTATCGGGCAAGGGATTTCCCCGGCTCTATCCGCAAGGGGTCTCGGCCAGCCCGTTCAATGCCCTCTTTATGGCCTTGCATTCGGACAATAACGGATGCAAGACCAACCTGTTCACGCTTTACAGTGAAACCAAGGTACGGGGTGCTGCGGTGCGGGAGCATGAGCAGGGCGTACCGTTCCTGTTCTATAACTGGAACAAGTATGTCAACCGGAACAATCCGGATGAGACCATCGACCGTACCGCCTATCTCCAATTGGACGAAGAGCATAAGGCACAGTTCAAGGGTGTCCACAACCGGGAGATCCGCACGCTTTTCAATATCGACCAGACGACGTTGCCCTACGTTGACAAGCCGGCTTACGAGGATGCGGTAAAGCAGGATGGCAGTGTTCAGGAAAGAGGATATACCGAGGCGGACAACCGCAGGTTGCGCACCCGGTTCAACGACTTTCTATTGAAGATGCGGGACAACCTCGTTCCCGTGCGCTCGGACGGTAGCGGAGTTCCTCATTACGAGACGGACAAAGATGCGGTCTATATGCCGCGTCAAAAGGATTTTGAACATTACCACGATTATATGCAGGAAGCCTTGCGGCAGATCGTGAGTGCTACGGGGCATCAACAGCGGCTCGCCCGTGAAGGCATGGTCATGAAGAACGGCGTGGCCCCGTCGGAGGATGCGGTAAAATATGAAAGGTTGGTCGTGGAACTGGCTTCGGGTATCAAAATGCTGGAACTGGGACTGCCCGCCCGTCTGTCCGATGCAAGCCTGAAGACGGTGGATTACTGGTGCCGGGAGTTCAAGGAAAATCCGTGTATGATGGACGCTCTCGAAAGCGACGTGAACAATGCGCTTGATGTTATCCGAAAAGCGGAACGGGGCGAGAAAATTGAGTACGCCACCCTGCGAAACAGACGGCAGACCACGACCATGCAGGAACAGATGCACAAGCATTACTTTGTGGCGAATGAAATCCGCCAGCACCCGGACAAGGCGGCGAAAAGCATCGTCCTCGTCATAGACCGGGAGGCAAAATCGGCAGATGTCATTTTGCCGGCAGGAGCTTCGACCGAGGCGAACAACGAGATTCCCGGCATGAACAAGGGACGTATCGAACGGGCATTGCAGAAAGAGGGTATCGAGCAGGTGCGTTTCTATAATACTGACGGTGCATTGGGCTACAGACCCGATGACAGCTATTTCAATGAAAAAATGGTGACACTGGCCCGGTTAAGGAACTACACGTTGGAAAAGCTCTCCACGCTGGACGTGTCGGAGGCGGTCAGACGGGCGAATGAGGTCGGGTTCGATGCCGTGCAGATGATTCAGGACGACAAGAACCGTTGGGCACTCTATATCAAGCCGGAAAACAAGGAGGGGTACAGCGTCTATCCCGATAAGGAGGATGTGAACCGTTTTTTCTCCACGCTCAAGCAGGCGATGGACAACATCGACAAGGTACGGATGGAGCTGGCGCACAAGTATTATGCACTGGCGGAGGTCAAGCCCGACCTGAAAGTGGATTTGTTCGGCAGCGATACGCCGGAGATTGACCTGAACCGTATTCAGCGTGTTGCCATCTTCAAGACCAGGCAGGATGGAATCCAGTGTGTGGCAACCATCGACGGACAAAAGCTGCAGCCCCGCAGCGTCACTCCACAGCAGTGGCAACGGATGTGGGTGGCGGAAGACCGGGACGGCTACAAGCGGCATTTGGCGGCCACGCTGTTTGCCGATGTGCTGCAAAAGGGACAATCCGTCGGGGAACAGAAAGCGGAAGAGCAGGTACGGCAACAGAATGAGACGGTGCCGGAAAATCGGTCGGAAGAGACGAATGATGAAAATATGTCTCCGAAACGGCAGTTTTGGGACAACCTCAAGGAAAAGCATCCCGACGCCCTGTATCTGATTCGTGCAGGAGAAGTGTACCGGCTTTATAATGAGGATGCGGCAAAGGGAGCAAAAATACTGGGAATTACGGTCAAGGAATATCCGGAACATGGATTTTCGACTTTCGCAGAGTTCCCAAGGACGCAACTGGACAGCTATCTGCCCAAACTTGTCCGTGCCGGTGAGCGTGTCGCCATCAGTGAGATAGAGCTACAGGATAAACGGCAGGACGAGCAGGAAACACATAGGGGTATTCATAGATAAGGAGTGACGATTATGAGCAAGAATCAGGAATATGCACTGCAATACGCGGATTATGCGATGGCACAGATGCGCAGGTATGGCATTCCGGCTTCCGTCACATTGGCGCAAGGCATACTGGAAAGCAGCAACGGACAGAGCCGTCTGGCGAGGAACGAGAACAACCATTTCGGCATCAAGGCGACACCCTCGTGGATTGCCGGAGGCGGCAAATACGGAATCTACACCGATGATAAGCCGAATGAAAAGTTCTGCAGCTATGACAGCGTGGGTGATTCATACGAGCATCACTCCCGCTTTTTGAAGGAGAACAGCCGCTATGCCGGTTGCTTCAAACTCTCCCCGGACGATTACAAGGGCTGGGCACAAAGCATTGAGAAAGCCGGTTACGCCACAGGCGGCAAGTATGCCGAGAACCTGCAAAAAATCATTGAGCAGAACGGCTTGCAGAAGTATGACAGGCAGGTGATGCAGGAGATGGCGGCACAAGGCAGGCAGTTCGGGGTAGAACACAATCCGCTCCAGACCTCCGAAGGTGCGGAACATGGAACGGGGTATTCGTTCCCGGTGGAACGGGAGGAATTTCTGTTCATTACCTCTCCGTTCGGAACACGGCAAGACCCGTTGGACGGCACAAAGCAACAGATGCACAAGGGCGTGGATATACGTTGCAAAGGCGATGCGGTACTGGCTACGGAGAACGGCGGCAAGGTCGTGGCGGTAAACCAGAACAAGAATACGCCCGGCGGCAAGTCGCTGACGGTGGAATATGCCCGGACGGACGGCAGCAAGGTACAATGTACCTATATGCACCTCAAGGAGATTTCCGTCAAGGTCGGCGATACGGTACAGGCCGGCGGACGGCTCGGCACATCGGGCAATACGGGAACACGGACGACCGGGGAACATCTGCATTTCGGTGTGAAGAATATCTATGCCGACGGGACGAAACGGGATATAGACCCTGCGGCGTATCTGGCTGAAATCGCACAGAAAGGACATATCAAATTGCAAATGCTGCACAACGGGAATGACCTGCTCGCCAAATACAAGGCGGCGGAAGATACCGTGCCTGAAAAGAACCTTTCGCCCGACGGATGGATGAAAAAACTCCTTTCGTCGGAGGATAGCGGTGTGGGAATGTCGGGATGCAACGACCCGATTGTGGAGATGGCGATGACCGCTTTCGCCTCCCTGATGCTGCTGGCCACACAGATTGACAACCGGAACGAAGAGGAACAGAAGGCGATGATATCCACCGCGATGGATCTTCGTACCATCGACCTGAAGCCGTTGTTGCCGAATATGAAGAACTGCGACCTGACTATCGGCGAGAACGGCAAGGCCATTCTGAAAGCGGACAATGGGGAACTGCGTGTCTCGCGGGAGCTGACCGCTTCCGAGCTGAACCGGTTGTCTGCCACGTTGAACAACGGCACACTCACGGAAGAGACCAAACGGATGCGTGTAACCGGTATGCTGAATACGGTTATCCTGTCGGAAGCGGCCTCACAGAATTTCGAGCAAGAGATGTCCCGGCAACAGGGACAGACGGAAAACCTGCGAAGATAAAGGCATGGCGATATGGTAAAATGCGTGATGATACAGCTATGCAAATGTCTGGCGGGAGTCTCCATCCTTGCGTTGCACGTCCGGTTCTGCTACCTGCTGTTGGGGTGGATCGGGACGCTCGTTGTCGTGGGCGTGCAATTAGCCATCGCCGGATGGATGGTCTGGGCGATGATACGTGCGCCTGACTGACCGTACCCTCCAACAGTTCAACATCAATCAACCCATGTATCACTTGTCGGATGATCCATGTATCATTAAAGACAAAAAACAGATGATTAAATGTAATGTTACGGTATGCGGCGTTATCGGCCGCGATGCGTCGGTTCGCAAGAACAGAGAGGAAAAGGAGTTTATGGCATTTCCGCTCCGGGTACAGATTCCGGCAACGGGTGGACGGCATACTATCGAGGTGGATGTCCGCAAGGAGTGCAGTCAGGAAGAAGCCACCGGTTATCGGAACGGCTCCCGTGTGGAAGTGAGGGGTACGATGTATCTCAAACGCCGGGGTGACAAGCTCTATTTCAACCTGTTCGCCGATGAAATCTGCAATGCCGCTACGGATGATGCGGATTGCGTCAAGGGTGAGCTGGCATTTCGTGGTAAAGTCGGCCAGAATATCGAGGAGAAAAGGGATAAGAAAGACCAGCCTTATACGGTGTTCTCGGCGTTCAGTGCGGAGAAGGTCGATGACGGCTTCGAATACCAGTGGGTGCGCTTCTTCTGTTTCGGCAAGGAGCGCGATGCGTGGCTACAGCCGGGTATAAAGGTGGATGCCATAGGTGAAATGAACCTGTCGGCACATAACGGGAAAATCAATCTTTCCTGCAAGGTGGAGGAACTGACGCAATATGTGGCGGATTCGTCTAACTATAATCAGTAAGTAATATGGCCGGTTACAGAAAGAAGAATGCCGACGGACCGAACAGCGAGGACAAGGCTCTCGACCTGTTCGCCGAAATGATGATCGAGAAAATCGAGGGCATTCAAAAGGACTGGAAAAAGCCTTGGTTTACCGAGGGTGCGTTGCAGTGGCCTCGCAACCTTCACGGGCGCGAGTACAACGGGATGAATGCTTTTATGCTGCTTTTGCACTGCGAGAAAGAAGGGTACAAGATTCCCCGTTTCTGCACCTTCGATTGTGTTCAGAAGCTCAATAAGTCCGGCAAGGATGGAGAGGAACTGCCGCGTGTCTCCGTGCTTCGTGGCGAGAAGTCCTTTCCGGTCATGCTCACCACGTTCACTTGTATCCATAAGGAGACCAAGGAGAAAATCAAGTATGACGATTACAAGAAACTCTCCGATGACGAAAAGGAACAGTACAATGTTTATCCGAAGATGCAGGTTTTCAGGGTCTTCAATGTTGCGCAGACCAATTTGCAGGAAGCGCGACCGGAGCTGTGGCAAAAACTGGAGCAGGAAAATTCGCGTCCGGCAATCGAGGAGGGCGAGCATTACAGTTTTGCCCCAGTCGATACGATGATAAGGGATAACCTGTGGATTTGTCCGATTACGCCGAAATATCAGAATGACGCCTACTATTCCATCACGAAGAATGAAATCATCGTGCCGGAAAAGGAACAGTTCAGATCGGGAGAATCGTTTTACGGGACACTGTTCCATGAGATGACGCACTCGACCGGTGCGGAGGGTGTTCTCGATCGGTTCAAGCCGACTACCTTCGGTTCTCCTGAATATGCCCGTGAGGAACTGGTGGCAGAGTTAGGTAGCGCACTGGTCGCACAGCGTTACGGCATGACCAAGCATATCAAGGAAGAAAGTTGTGCATACCTCAAAGGATGGCTCGATGAGCTGAAGGAATCGCCGCAATTCATCAAGACAACGCTCCTGGACGTGAAAAGGGCAACCTCGATAATTACCCAGAAGGTGGATAAGATAGCGCAAGAACTGGAACAAAATGTCGGCGAGAAGCAGGAAAACGGAGCGGCGGCAAAGGAGAAGACATTTTATTCCTCTGTCGCGTATCTCCAATTTTCGGATGACACGAGGCCGCTTGACGAACTCCGGGAGAAAGGCGATTGCGAGGGATTGCTGACGCTTGCCAAGGAGTATTACGACGGCAACGGCATCAACGAACAGCATACTTATTTATCAGCCACGAACAACAAGGGTGACAGCCTAATTGCCGAGGATGAGAATTTCGCTGTCGTGTACAACGGGAGTGTCGGGGGAACCTACGAGGTGATGTTGAAATTCACGGAGCAGGAAATTCGCGACCATATCCGGCGTTACGGTGTCGATATTGCCGGAGAGACGATAAAAGAGGTTGCCAGGGAGATGGCGGCGGAACAGTTCTCCGCTTTGGCGCATCAAAAGATTCCGGCCTTCGAGATGCCGAACGGCGACGTGCTGTATGTCGAATATAACAAGGACTCCGATATGCTTGATGTCGGGCAGCCCACCAATGCCGGGCTGGTCGCGCAGCATCGTTTCCCTTACGACCACAATATCGGGTTGGATGCCAACCTGCAAGCCGTGAACGAGAAGCTGAACGAACTGGAAGAGTATCGGGCAGAGCTACAAGAGGCTGAATACAGCGTCGGTATGCGCCGGTAAGGATGGAAAGAAAAAGATGCGGAACCGGTTGGCTCCGCATCTTTTCTTGTTTTCGGTTTTTTATTCTTTCAGTAAATCATCCATCATGGACTGCAAATTTGCCATGTCACAATATTGGTTATATCCTCCTCTGTAGTCTTTTGCGTGTTGGGCTGTCCGTATCAGAAACGAATCAAGTTCAACTCTTACGCCGCCGCCCATTCGGGCTAACGTGGAAGAGTGACTGATGTAAACGAACTTGCCGTTGCGCTCGATGAAACATGAGGTATCATAATGTCCTTTTAAGTTGGATGCCACCTGTGCACCGACCGCCGTTGCATATTTGGAAATCTCACGTACCAATGCTGTCTGGAAACTGCGATACTCTTTTGAAACATAGCCTCCTGCATCTGCAAGGATAGCGTTCTGCCATTTGGTATAAAAATTCTGTGCCATATTGATATTTATTATTCGTTCCGCAAATAACTTTTCCACTTCTCGCCGTCAATGGTCAGTTTGCCCATTTCCCAATCGTATTCCACTTCCGGTATATTGGTATAAGGGAAATGAACGGTGTAACCTATCTGTCCGTAAGAGCAATGCAGAGGGGTAACACAAATCTCCCAACCGAAGTAAAGTTGCGGTGTGCAGTATTTCCGCCAGTTGAAACGACCTGCGGCAATATTGCCGCAAAGCCGTTTTAAGATTTTGTCTTCGTTTGTCATTCTGTACCTCCTTTGCTGAGTATGGTGAGTTGTCCGGGACGGTCTGGGAACCAATAGGCATCACTGTCGATATATACGCATCTACCGCCATTCCAAGGCTTTCTGAAAGCTAATACTTCTTTGGGGCCAAATACCACCCCGTAGTCGTTAGTAAACGCCACCATATCGCCTACAGCCAAATCATTGTCTGTTTCCATGACTTCGGAAAGACGGTTGAAAAACTCCATGCCCTCGGCTTCACGCTCTTTTTTCCAGCGCAAAAATTCCTCTTTGTGGCTTCTCGATGAGCCAATAGGTGATAGCTCCGATGCCAAGACTTCAATCTCTGAAGAACCTGTTGCGATTAAAATAATACTGTCGCTATCCACTTTTTCGGGAGTTGAGATAATTCGACATTCTACATCGTTATCGGCAGTGTGCCAATAAAGGAGGTTGCCTTGCTTGATGAAATCGTACTTGCTCATTGTCTTTTGATTTATTGATTTTTTATTTCCCTTTTCTTGAAGTCTTCTGACTTCGCCCAAAAGGGTTGTTTTCATGTGCGTTCCAAACGGGGGATACAAGAACGACGGACAAGGAACCTGCGATGAAATTTTATGAAATACCGTTATCTCCGATTACGGAAAGTTGTCATCAAATTTTATTTCAGGTAGCGATAGCGGTACTTGAACCATGTTCGTCCACCGTACCTTTGCACACGAAAACAAGCCTGTGGCGTATGTCGGGGTAGTGAAGGGATTATACCCTTAAAAAAGGAATATACCGGCAGTGAAACCGGTGGCGGAAGCTCTGCAGAGCATATTTATAAAAGTAACCGGTGAGCCTGTGCAAAAAAGAGAGTAACCACCCGCCTCAAAAGCGGGTGGTTGCCAATGTTTCGGACAAACATCAGAAGTGGTAATCAACAACTCCTCCGATGTAGAGTATCGTTCCCGGTTCAAGCCTACAAACAAACTCCATAAACGCAAAGGACTGTTCGGCAAAAGATTGGCAGCCGTCGCCATCCAAATAGAAATGATAGGCGACATCCAACGGATTTTCCACTGCCTGTTTGAGATAATAGGTCGACCCCCATTCCAACATATTATCTGCCGTAAGAGCATCCGCTCTCTTTTTGATATTGGCGACATACTCCTCTTTCCATTGCTCTATGCCACCATTATAGCGCATGGTGTCATCGGATATAAGCTCGAACATTCCGTTGGGTAAGGCATAATTGACCAAATTGGCAATATCCTCTTTACGGTTTTCCTCGTCTATTTCTGAACAATAGTCATAGAAGCTCCCGTCTCCTTGCTGGAGTGTGTCCTCATTCAGATAGTTTTCTTTGTCTATCGGCTCCGTTGAAATTTGAAAAATCCTGCTGTGCATAATTGTAAATTTTAATTTGTTAAACTTTTTATTTCCCTCTTCTTGAAGCTCTTTCGGCTTCTCGTTGGGGAATGATTTTTATGCAGGACTGACAGACGGATCGAGGCAAATAAGACAAGTGAACGGCGGGCGGATTTTACGGAATACCCCAATCTGCGATTTGCGGAAGGCTGCTGTAAAATTCGCAAAACGTTAGCATTTGCGGCTCTTGGCAATTGACCGAACGCTGTACCTTTGCATAAAAATCACCCGACAGGAATTGCCGACATAAGGGGAGAAGACGAATTAAAAAATAAATGATTGGGCAATGGCATATCGTTATTCGCAACTAAAAAATGGTAGAAAGAGTACATTTTTATATTCATAAAAGCTGTTATCAGAAAAAAATGGAGAAAAAAGAAATTATATAAAAAATAACTCTTAACTTTGCACCAGTTAAGTTTCCTATCGAAGTGTCGATTGGAATTAAAAGGGAATCCCGGTGAAAATCCGGAGCTGTACTCGCAGCTGTAAGTCCTATTAAAGTTTATCGCACTCTTTGCCACTGGTGAAAGCTGGGAAGGCGCGATAAGCGGGATGAGCCAGAAGACCTGCTTGATAAGATATGATTTAGTGACCACGGGATAATTGGCATTAGATCAAAATGAACAGAGGCTCATCCAAAGACCACCTGTATTCTTTTTGATAACCGGTTTCTCATTCGTTGCAAATCTATCGCAAGGAAAACGAATGTGTAATTAAACTTTTTGTTTAACTTTTAATACTTGAGTTATGAAAAAGAATTTTAGGTTTATGGCAATGGCCGTTGTAGCAATGGCCGCCACAGTGTTCACCGGATGTTCGTCCGACGATGACTTCCTTACTCCGTATGAAGAAAGTGCGATTCAAACCCGCGCAACACCTAACCCCGATGGAACGACTACCATCACGTTTGATGATTTTGCCTCTTCGATGATGGCTATGACAACTTCCTACGGTGCTAATTATTATGGAAATGTGGGTTCGTATACCCAAGTAAAAGAAATTGCTGATCCAGATGGAGTGTTCATGTCTGAGATTAACACTGTGACTAATAATTATGGAACATTCAACAATTTCTCTTGTGGTGGATTAGCATTGTCTAAATGGAATTACCGTACCAATCCATCTTCTGCCGAAGGAATTACGATTACCGGTGATACCATACCGAGTGATTGGTGGTATTCCTATAACAATCAAATGAGTGTTTATGATACGACTTCTGTTAATGGCTCTAACGAAGGTGCAGGTCATAGCGGAAATAATTTTGCTGTTGTTTATGGTTATTCTGATGAATATAATACCGAATGGATGGCTCAACCCGAATTCTATTTAACAGGCGAATATACTCTAAAAGGTTTATGGTTCTGTAATTCATCATATACCTATGGTGTAATCATGCATGGTAATAAATTCGGCGCATCCGGTGTAGCTACTCCGCTGTCAGCACAAGTCGATGCAGGCGGAAACCATATTGGGTATTTCCAAGTTGAACTTGAATGTTATGATTTTGCTGGTAATAAGTTAGCTACATACACCAAGGTATTAGCCGATTATAGAAATGGGAAGAACGAAAATCCCGTTACTACATGGACATATTGGCCTATTAATCAAGCTGGAGTAGGATTTGTGAAATTTAACTTTTCAGGTTCCGACACAGGAGAGTATGGCTTAAATACCCCTGCATACCTCTGTATTGATGATATTGTTTTTGAAAACTAATTTTATAACCACCCCTTTCAAGGAAATTTAAACTTGGAAGTGGTGGTTGTCTTTTAATCTAACCAGCTTGTATTCATGGTAATCAAAAATTTATTTTTTTTTACACTCGCTGTATTATTCATATCCTGCAATCGGGATGAGGTTGTCGTTGCAGAATCCGGACAAGCCCCAGTGATTGAACTCGATAGTGAAGACGGTATCTATGCAGTCAAGATTGGCCGGGAACTGGTCATCGCACCGACTTACCGGTACGCAGACCATGCCTTGTTTGCCTGGACCATAGAGGGGAAACTGATTTCCACAGACCCGACCCTGAAATACACGTGGGATGAATCGGGGGAGGTCTTTATTACGCTGCGGGTGGACAACGAAAACGGTCATGCCGAAGAAGAGGTGAAAGTGGAAGTGAGGGATTTGTTGCCCCCGGCCATCAATCTGTATGTGCCGGCCAAAGGATTGAAAGTACAAAAAGGCATAGAGAATACCCTGACTGCCGTGATTGCCCATCGCGACCTTGCCGGTTTCAAGGTGGAATGGGTACGTGCAGGGGTTGTGGTATCCACCGATACGACCTATACGTTTAAGGAAAATCAGGTGGGAGTTTTTCCGATTACCATAACAGCATCCAACGAGGATGGTGAAACCAAGAAAGAGTTGGAGATAGAGGTGGTCGAGAATATGCCTTATGAGGTTGTTTTCCCTGCCCCGTCTTATGAGCAGTCTGTTTCCACACGCTATACGTTTGCCGGGCGACCAGTGTTCTTGCGTCCATTGCTGGACTATTTCGAGAATCCGCAATACCGCTGGAGCATAGACGGTAAGCCCGTGGAAGGTGAAACCGGTCGGGTGTATAAGTTCACCCCTTCGTCCGCCGGAGAATACCGGATAACCGTCTCTGTCACCGAAATGCAAAATAGCATATCCGTGGAATCCGCCGTCACCGTAGTTTGCGTGAACGGGTCGGAATCTTCCGGATATCGTGCTGCTTCAGGTGCGAGTTCGGCCTATTCCAACAGAGTGTATGAATATACGCCGGCTCCCGGACAATTCATCAACGAAACCAATACTGGTGGTTTTACCGGTAGCGAATCGACCCGAGAAGCGGCCGTCGAATATGCTTCCAAGCGTATTGCCAAGCAAAGTTATGTATCTCTCGGCTCCTTTGGCGGTTACATCATAGTAGGGTTTGACCACAGCATTCAGAATAAGGGTGGATATGATTTTGCTATTCAGGGCAATGCCTTTGATTCTTCCAATGAACCGGGGATAGTGTGGGTGATGCAGGATGTCAACGGCAATGGACTTCCCGATGATGAGTGGTACGAACTGCGGGGCAGCGAAACAGGGAAACCCACCACCATTCAAGATTATGAGGTGACCTATTTCCGACCGGCCTCGGATGGTTCACACACTTATTGGATTGACAATTTGGGAAACACTGGCTGGGTCGATTTCAATGCCTACCACACGCAACCTTACTATTATCCGTTGTGGATTACGGCCGACTCCTACACTTTGTACGGTACTCGACTATTGCCACGCAATTCACAAAGTCCATCCACAGGTTACTGGAGTAACTCTCCTTATGACTGGGGGTATGTGGATAATTGCGGTTCCGATATGTTGGCTGGTGATTCGTATGACGGTTCTGGACAGAAAAACGGATTCAAAATATCTAATGCCATGTATCACGACGGCTCTCCGGTAAATCTCCAATACATCGACTTCATAAAAGTTCAGAATGGAGCCTTGGCTAAAAGCGGCGTTTTAGGAGAAATCTCTACCGAAGTATTTTCGTTCCAAGATTTAAACATAAAGTAAAAAACAATAATAACATATTACAAATGAAACCAATCAATTTTAACTTGCTGTTCGGCCTTTTCTTCGGTATTTTGGCTGTCGGCTGTTCTGATAAGAACGAAATTCCAGTTGATGCTGATGATAATTTCATCACATCCGTGGTACTGAGTGTGAATGATAAGACATATGATGCTGTCATTGAGAACAACACAATTACGATGACTGTACCATACACAGTTTCTCTTGATGGAGCAAAGGCATCTTTCATTTACACACCTTCTGCAAAGATATTCCCTGATCCAACATCCATAACTGATTGGAACACTGAACGTACTTTCCGTGTTACTTCTTTTAATGGAGCTACCAATGACTATACTTATGTTGTTGTGAAGGATGAGATAAGAAGTGAGGGTGATGTAGAACTGAAAAAAAACTCAGAAGTAGCTGCTTTTATTGAATCTGGCGTTACAATCATAAAAGGTAATCTTATTATTGGTTCGGACGCAGAAAATGCAGAAAATATCAGTGATATTTCTGGACTTAGTATTATTAAAGAAGTCGAAGGAACCATCACAATAAAGAACAGCTATACCGGTGGAACGCTGACCGGTTTGGACAACATTACCAAAATCGGCGGCTTGTCGATTGGTTCGGAGGAAAACCCGGCTGCGAACGAAACGCTGGAGATGGTCTCCATGACCAAATTGAACGAGGTAACGGGCAATATCCATGTGTACAACAATGGTGTAAAATTCGTTCAGTTTGATCTGCTAAAAGCTATTGAGGGTGATTTTGTTATCAGTTCGTCCACATTGACAACGCTTCAAATACCCGAACTGATAAACGTCGGAGGGGCATTAAACATTTTCGGTATGGGTAAAGGTGCAATTAGCACATTGGTATTTCCCAAAGTACAGACTGTTAAAAATTCGTTAAGCATTAATGAGATTTCGACTTTAAAATCTATCTCTTTCCCTGAGCTTATTGAAACAGGAAGTATTAATTTTTCATCTTTGCCTATCGAGTTTGAAAAATTATCAATGCCCAAACTTTCTGTTGTTAATGGAGATTGTTTTATTATTTCGAACTATATTCAAGGAGATTTGTTTTCTACTACAGGAAATGTTTCTCTTACTAATCTTGATGAAATGTCGAATCTGGCAACCGTAACAGGCCTTCTTTCAATTTGTTATTTCGATGAACTTTCATCATTATCAAATCTTAAAAACTTAAAAAGAATAGGATCGTTAAAATTAGAGAAGCTAATAAGTTGTTCTTCTCCTATAGACATTAGTGATGCTGTTTTTTCTAATGAAGATTCAGAGGAATCCATTATACGCATCTCGGAATGTAAGAAACTACAAAAACTTATAACGAAAGATGATCTTTCGAATGTTTCTATTTATATTGATGCCTGGGCGAATAACTATGTTGATTTCAATTTTAAAAAGGTAAAGAATTTATCATACATAACACCAGACAAAAAAGTTTTTACCCTTCCAATTGAAGAGGTACACGGCGACTTTTATTTTGGTGCAGGGATGAAATCTGGCATCGTTGCAAATAATCTCAAATTTGTTGACGGCTATATGCATCTCAAAATTAATATGATGGCATCAAACTTAGAATTTTCAAAACTTGAAAAAATTGGCGGTCAATTTTTTATGGAGGGGTCACTTAATACTCCTAAAATGGTTCATAATTTTAGTAATTTAAAATCGATTTGTTGCAATTCAAATCCATCATATGCAAAAGAAGGTAAGTGGTCAACCAACGACCTTCCATATGGAGGATTAGATATCCGTTCTACAACCACTTATGAGCTTTTTCCTGTGCTTGAAAAAGTTGGAGGAGCGGGAATAACGATTCATGGATTTTCCGCTTTCTCATGCCCTGAATTAGTCTCTATAGCTGGATCTTTAAGTGCAGATGCTGCTTCCAAATTAACATCTTTTGATATGCCGAAGCTTAAAAGTTTATCAGGAGTGAATTTCGTTAAGCTTACTTCTTTTTCTGATTTTTCTATATTTGAGCCTTTTATCAAGGATAATCAAATTACTGAACCAAATTGGATTGTAAGTGGCTGCAAATACAACCCCACCTACCAAGACATGATAGACGGGAAGTACAAGCCCGCTGAATAGATAACCAAACAATAAATTTTCTGCCAATCCTCGGTATGCTTGCCGTAAGGTAAGAACTACCGAGGATTAACTATAAAAACAACGGTATGACCCATCACCAATTGAAATATCTGCTATGGAGCGTAGTTGTCGGAGCAACACTATCCTTAACCGCCTGCATGAAGTGGGACTACGGCGATGCCGTGGAGGATTTCAACGCCACGGGAGCCGGACTGTTCATTACCAACGAGGGCAACTTCCAGTACGGCAACGCCTCGCTGAGCTACTACGACCCAGAGACCAAACAGGTGCAGAACGAGGTCTTCTTCCGTGCCAACGGCATGAAGCTCGGCGACGTGGCACAGTCGATGACCATCTACGACAACAAGGGCTGGGTCGTGGTGAACAACTCCCACGTGATTTTCGCCATCGACCTAAACACCTTCAAGGAGGTGGGACGCATCGAGAATCTGACCTCCCCGCGCTATATCCATTTCCTGAGCGACGAGAAAGCCTATGTCACCCAACTGTGGGACAACCGCATCTTCATTATAAATCCGCGAACGTATGAAATCACCGGGCATATCCAGGTGCCGGACATGACGATGGAAAGCGGCTCGACGGAGCAGATGGTGCAGTACGGCAAATACGTCTATTGCAACTGTTGGAGTTACCAGAACCGTATCATCAAAATCGACACCGAGACCGACCAAGTTGTCGATGAACTGAAAATCGGCATCCAGCCCACATCGTTGGTCATGGACAAGTATAACAAGATGTGGACGATTACCGACGGCGGCTACGAGGGCAGCCCCTACGGTTACGAAGCCCCCTCGCTCTACCGCATCGACGCCGAGACCTTCACTGTGGAGAAGCAGTTCAAGTTCAAGTTGGGCGACTGGCCCTCGGAGGTGCAGCTCAACGGCGACAGGGACAAACTCTACTGGATTAACAAAGACATCTGGTGCATGGACGTGACGGCGAGCCGTGTGCCGGTGCGCCCGTTCCTCGAATACAGCGGCACGCTTTACTACGGACTGACGGTAAACCCCGCCAACGGAGAGGTGTACATCGCCGATGCCATCGACTACCAGCAACAGGGCATGATATACCGCTACTCGCCCGACGGCGAACTGATTGACGAATTTTATGTCGGCGTCATACCGGGGGCATTCTGCTGGAAATAAGAAAGGAGGCTATATGAAAAGACTATATCTGTTATTCGCTTTGGTGGTATGTCTCCCTGCTGCACTCTTTGCGCAGCAGACGGAAAACAAGAAGCGGCCGGTTTGGAACTTCACGATTCCCGAGGTCACAGTCATCGGACATCGGCCGATGAAAGAAATCGGTGTGCAGAAGACGAAGTTCGATTCACTCGCACTGAAAGAGAACATCGCCCTCTCGATGGCCGACATCCTGACGTTCAACTCGTCCGTATTCGTCAAGAGCTACGGACGCGCCACGCTCTCGACCGTCGCGTTCCGAGGAACGTCGCCTTCACACACGCAGGTGACATGGAACGGCATGCGCATCAACAACCCCATGCTCGGCATGACAGACTTCTCCACCATTCCGTCCTACTTCATAGACAACGCATCGCTGCTGCACGGTACTTCATCGGTGAACGAGACTGGCGGTGGACTGGGCGGTCTGGTTAAGCTTGGTACCACCCCCACCGTTGCCGAAGGGTTCAACGCCCAGTACGTGCAGGGCATCGGATCGTTCCGGACATTCGACGAGTTCGCCCGCTTCACCTACGGAAGCGAGCGGTGGCACGTCTCCACCCGTGCGGTCTATTCTTCCTCTCCCAACGATTACAAGTACACCAACCACGACAAGAAGATAAACATCTACGACGAGGACAAGAACATCATCGGGCAGTACCACCCTAAAGAGCGCAACCGCTCCGGGTCGTTCAAGGACCTGCACCTGCTTCAAGAGATCTATTACAACACCCGCAAAGGCGACAAATTAGGCCTGAACGCATGGTATATCAACTCCAACCGGGAACTTCCGATGTTGACGACCGACTACGGAGATGCAACCGACTTCGAGAACCGCCAGCGGGAACAGACTTTCCGCAGTGTCCTTTCGTGGGATCATATCAAAAGCAACTGGAAACTCGGCGTGAAAGGCGGTTACATACACACATGGATGGCCTACGACTACAAGCGTGAGGTCGCACCTGATAACTGGGCGTCGATGACCCGTTCCCGTAGCAAGGTAAATACGTTCTACGGGCAGGCTGAAGGTGAATACAGTCCGACAAAACGTTGGTTTTTCACCGCTAACGTATCGGCTCACCAGCATTTGGTACGCAGTGAGGACAAGAATATCATCTTGCAGGACGGAGGCAAAGCCATCGTGGGCTATGACAAAGGACGCGTGGAACTTTCCGGCTCCGTATCTGCCAAGTGGCAACCGATAGACCGGCTTGGCATGTCGGTTGTGTTGCGAGAAGAAATGTACGGTTCCGAGTGGGCTCCGCTTATATCAGCTTTTTTTATTGACGGCATCATTTCTCCGAAAGGGAATGTGATGCTCAAAGCTTCTGTTTCACGCAATTACCGTTTCCCGACGCTGAATGACCTCTATTTCCTGCCCGGTGGCAATCCCAATCTGAGAAACGAGCATGGTTTCAGCTACGATGCAGGTGTAAGTTTCGAGGTCGGCAAAGAAAATGCCTATAAGTTGAGCGGCGGTGCAAACTGGTTCGACTCCTACATCGACGACTGGATCATCTGGTTGCCGACGACCAAAGGCTTCTTCTCGCCCCGCAACGTGAAGAAGGTACACGCCTACGGCATCGAGGTCAAGGCGAACCTGGCCGTGCAGCCGGCAAAGGATTGGCTCATTGACCTGAACGGTTCCTATTCGTGGACACCCTCTATCAACGAGGGCGAGAAAATGTCACCTGCTGACCAGTCGGTGGGCAAACAGTTACCCTACGTGCCGGAGCATTCCGCCTCGCTGACAGGACGGTTGTCGTGGCGGTCGTGGGCGTTCCTTTACAAGTGGGCGTTCTACTCGGAGCGTTTCACCATGTCGAGCAACGACTATACGCTGACGGGACACCTGCCCGAATATTTCATGAGCAACGTCTCCTTGGAGAAAAACCTCTTTTTCAAACCGGTGGACGTGCAGTTGAAATTCGCTGTCAACAACCTTTTCAATGAAGATTACCTCTCGGTACTCTCGCGCCCCATGCCTGGCATCAACTTCGAGCTGTTCATCGGTATCACCCCGAAGTTCGGGAAAAACAAGAAAAAGTCCGTAAACACAAATTTGTAACGATATGAAAGCATTGAAAAATCTGAGCCTGATATTGCTGCTTGTACTGACATTCACAGGCTGCCATGATAAGAGTTCCAAACTTGCCGATTTCAACCGAGCGGTCTATACACCCGAATACGCTTCGGGGTTTGACATAAAAGGTGCAGACGGCAAAAAGAGCGTATTGGTTACCGTCACGAACCCTTGGCAGGGAGCTGACAGCATTACCACATACCTGTTCATCGCCCGTAACGGAGAAAGCGTACCCGAAGATTTCACCGGTCAGGTGCTCGGAGAAGATGCCGAGCGCATCATCTGCATGTCCTCTACCCATATCGCCATGCTCGATGCTATTGACGAAGACCGTTGCGTCGTTGGCGTATCGGGCATCGACTACATCTCTAATCCCGATATTCAGGCACGACGCGACAGCGTTGGCGACGTGGGCTATGAAGGGAACATTAACTATGAGCTGCTGCTCTCGCTCGATCCCGACCTCGTGCTGCTCTACGGCGTGAACGGGGCCAGTTCGATGGAGGGCAAACTCAAAGAACTGGGCATTCCGTTCATGTACGTCGGCGACTATTTGGAAGAATCGCCGTTGGGCAAGGCCGAATGGCTGGTGGCACTGGCGGAGGTTGCCGGTAAACGGGCGGAGGGAGAAACGGTCTTTGCCGAGATTCCGGTAAGGTACAACGCTTTGAAAAAGCGTGTGGCCGAAGAAACCCTCGACGCCCCCTCGGTAATGCTCAACATCCCTTACGGCGATTCGTGGTTCATGCCCTCGACAGGGAGCTACGCCGTGCGGCTGATTGCCGATGCCGGCGGCGATTACATCTACCGAAAGAACACGGGAAACGCTTCCACGCCCATCGACTTGGAGGAAGCCTACCTGCTTGCATCGGAAGCCGACATGTGGCTGCACACGGGTATGGCCAATACGCTCGATGAACTGAAAGCCGCCTGCCCGAAGTTCGCCGATACGCGGTGCTTCCGTGGCGGACAGGTTTATAACAACAATGCACGCACGAATGCCGCCGGAGGCAACGACTATTTCGAGTCGGCCGTGGTGAATCCCGACCTCGTGCTGCGCGATCTGGTGAAGATTTTCCACCCCGAACTGGTCGAGGAGGAGTTCGTCTATTACAAGCAACTGAAATGAATATGAAATTGAGATACTTATTAGTTATTTTTACGACATTGTCGGTTTTGGGCTGTTCTGAGGATAAACCGGCCGATCGTTTGGACGGAGACTGGGACGATGACATTAAATTATCCAGGCACGAACTCATTTTTGATGCGAATACGGGCGTAGAAGTTGTCACGTCCGAAGGTACATGGTGGGTGGCTGACATTACAAACATGCTCACGGGCAAGTATTATCGACCTACGGAAAATAATGGCGTAGATAAAGTGGGCGGTCTCGGTTCGTATGAATGGCTTCGCTTGGAAAAAACGACTACAAGATCCTTGCAGATAACCGTTGATGCAAACAACGGAGCGGAGCGAAAGATGCGAATAGCACTGACAACCGGAGATTTTTTTGATTATATCACCGTAACCCAAAAAGGTAAAGAATAAATGCGCTCCCGTTCCGTCCTATTGTTTACCGCACTGGCCGCCCTCACCCTCTTCCTGTTCCTGCTGGATTTGGCGGTGGGGGCTGTCCCCGTGCCGCTCGGCGATGTATGGGCGGCCCTGACGGGCGGCGACTGTCCGCGGGCAACGGCGAAAATCATCCTGAACATCCGGCTCATTAAGGCGGTCGTGGCTCTGCTGGCCGGAGCCGCGCTGTCGGTCAGCGGACTTCAGATGCAGACCCTCTTCCGCAATCCCCTTGCAGGACCCTACGTGCTCGGCATCAGTTCGGGTGCGAGCCTCGGTGTGGCGCTCGTGGTGCTTGCGGGCGTCGGTTCGTCGATAGGCATCGCCGGAGCGGCATGGCTCGGAGCGGCTCTCGTGCTGGTCGTCATCGCCGCCGTCGGTCACCGCATCAAGGACATCATGGTGATTCTGATTCTCGGCATGATGTTCTCGTCGGGAATCGGTGCGGTCGTCCAAATATTGCAGTACGTCGCCAACGATGAATCCTTGAAAATGTTCGTCGTCTGGACGATGGGAGCACTCGGCGACGTGACCCTTGACCAGCTTGCGGTACTCATCCCGTCGATTATCGCCGGATTGTTGTTGGCCGTAATCACCATCAAGCCGCTCAACCTGCTGCTGTTCGGCGAGGAGTATGCCGTGACGATGGGGCTGAACGTCCGACGTTCGCGCGGACTGCTGTTCCTCTCCACGACGCTGCTGGCCGGCACGGTGACCGCCTTTTGCGGTCCGATAGGTTTCATCGGGCTGGCCATGCCCCACGTCACGCGGATGCTGTTCCGCAACAGTGACCATCGGGTGCTCGTGCCGGGAACCGTTCTTTCGGGTGCTTCCGTGCTGCTGCTTTGCGACCTTGTTTCCAAACTGTTCTCCCTGCCGATCAACGCCATCACCGCATTGCTGGGAATCCCCATTGTGGTGTGGGTGGTCTTGCGCAACAAATCCGTTACAGCATGATAGAGTTACACGATTTTTCCATAGGCTACGGCGAGCGAACTTTGCTCTGCGAGGTGGAAGCCACCATAGAAAAAGGCAAACTGACAGCCCTTATCGGGCGCAACGGCACGGGCAAATCGACGCTGCTCCGCGCCATCGCCGGACTGAACCGCCGTTATGCCGGTCGAATCCTGCTCGACGGGCATAACGCCGCCGATATGCGGGTCGCAGAGAGGGCAAGAACACTGGCATTCGTCACGACCGAGCGCACACGCATCGCCAACCTCAAATGCGAGGACGTCGTGGCTATCGGCCGCGCACCCTATACCAATTGGATAGGAAGGATGCAGAAGGCCGACACGGAGATCGTTATGCGGTCGCTCGCCTCGGTAGGCATGGAGGACTATGCGGAACGCACGATGGACAGGATGTCGGACGGCGAGTGCCAGCGCATCATGATTGCACGGGCATTGGCGCAGGATACGCCGATTATCCTACTTGACGAACCCACCTCGTTTCTCGATATGCCCAACCGCTACGAATTGTGTACGCTACTGGCACGGCTGGCGCATGAAGAAAACAAGTGCATCCTTTTTTCCACTCACGAGCTGGATATCGCCCTGTCGCTCACCGATGCGATAGCCCTTATCGACCCGCCCTGCCTGTCGTGCCTGCCGACCGAAGAGATGCGCCGGAGCGGTTGCATCGAACGGCTGTTCCGTAATAATTCCGTGACGTTCGATACCGCAACAGGTTCCATTAAAGTGAAGCAATGAGCAAAGGATACATCACAGAGAATTTCACGACAAATATCAGCGTGGACGAATACATTTTACGTTTCCGAGATGAAAAACGTTTTGTCGAATTTTGCAAACAATGCCCCAACTACGGTAATAGTTGGGGATGTCCGCCGTTCGATTTCGATACCGGAGAATTTCTGCGCCAATACAAGTATGCCTATCTTATGGCTACCAAAATTGTTCCTATCGAAAAAGGCATCCCGATAGACAAATCACAAGAGTTAATCAGGCCTGAACGAATCAGTATAGAAAAAGAACTGCTGAAACTGGAACTCAGATTCGGAGGTCGGGCATTCGCCTATGTCGGCAAGTGTTTATATTGTCACGGTGCGGAATGTGCCCGCAAGTGCAACCGTCCTTGTCTGCATCCGGACAAAGTACGTCCCTCGCTTGAAGCTTTCGGGTTCGATATAGCACGTACTCTCTCGGAACTTTTCGGGATAGAACTGCTCTGGGGAAAGAATGGTATTCTACCGAAATATCTTGTACTCGTAAGCGGATTTTTCCATAATTCGACAGAAAATATTATCAGTCATACGAATCGTAATCAGGATTCAGTAAACCTATAAATCTTATTACTCTCATTGATAACGTCATGACAGCTATTTACCAGAAAGTCCCTGCAATCCGAATTATGGATTGAGGGACTTGATAACAGTGAATGTAAAAACTAAAAGAACAACTCTACTTTCGTATGTCTGTTGGCTTCAACCGGTATATGATCGGCGATTCCGCCCCTGCTTTCCTTGACGATGCGTTCGATTGGTATGCCACGCTTTTCTAATTCTGCAACGATATAATCCGCTCTCGATGTGCTTAATGAACCATTAAGCACGGGAGTCCCCGTTGAACTGTCGGCCGCACCGGTCACTTTCACGGATAATCCGTATTTCTTGGCCACGCGAGCCAGTTCATCAAGGTTAAGCATTTGGGAAGCATCCGTCAGGTGCGCCGTATTGAGGTTAAAAAAGAAATAGACAGGCGACCCGATGCAATTTCCGGCTTGTATGAGTTCCGTCTTTTCAGAAACGATTATGCCCGGTTTTTCGGAATCATCTCCGTTGTTGCTATATACAATACTTGCAGAATCAAGTGGCGAGATTCCATCCCAATGCCGGTTTTTCAATCTTGCCCGAAGTGAGTTCAATCCGCTGTAATTATTTCTGGGATAACCTTGACGGCGGTCGGTCTCATCGTCATTAACCAGATGACCGTACTTTTCAAGCAATCCTTCTATTTCCAGAATTTTCTTCAATTCTGCGAGCGTCCGTCGGTTGCGGTCGTACCAGTCTTTATAACGCTTGTTTTCTCTGGACAAGACATTGGCATAATCCACGAGCCACTCATTCTGATGAATGTAAGATGTCGCATCAACCGCGCGTTTCCAACCGATCTTTCCGAGATGAAACGTGAAACCGGCGGTCAGCGATACCATGTGGTCGCCGAGGCGGTTCGGGCGTCCGTAACCATCAAAGTCCTGAAAGGTGGTCGTGCCGGAGAGTTCCAACATGGCACTTACTCGTTTGGAAATCCGATATTCTCCCTGTACGCCATACGAAACAGCAAAGGGATTATTCCCGTTAGAGGCATTGTGCAACAGGCCGACACCGGCAAAGGGAGCAAGATTCCAGCGTACCTGTTCTTGCAGGGCATATCTGCGGCCAAGGACATTCCACAGCAGATCCGCATGGATATGGTGGTAGTCCTGATTGGACAATGTGCCATCTTTGAACTGCACACCGCTGTAATTGATACGTGCGCCGACGGACGGAGTGAACCATTTTCCGACTGCGAAACTGTACGAGGGTTTCAAGCGTCCGAAGAGGTCTTCGCAGCCGAGAGGTGTGCCGAGAAAGGCGGACGTACCCCCCGCAATACTGACAAACCAGTTGCCAGTCCGGGATGCCGGAAGTACCACTCCTTCAAGATAGACAGGTTGTATCGGTTGCAGTTCCTCCGAGACATTATAGTACGGTGTATGTTGTACAGTATCCACCTGTACGGGTTGTACACTTGCCTGTGCCTGCAACGTGCAAAGCACGACCAATATAAAAAAGATCTGTTTCGTCATATTCCAATGATATTATTCGTTATACTTTTTGATTTGTAATGAGACGTATGTCACTTACCGTTTGGGTTTCTTGCCAATAGCCGGACGCATCATACGGCTCGCCATCCTCATGCAGCGGAGTGCCCATGCACGGTTGTCCTCGTCCTCGTCGCGCCCCCATTTCAGGTCGCTGCCGCCACCTCCGCCGCCACGAGTTTCGGCAAAAGTGGTGGCATCATCGACCATACCGAGAAACAGCATCGTCGCGCAGTGCATCACGTCTGTACCTTGTTCCGCTATGGACTGGACGAGCGAGCCGTCGAACAGTTGCCGTTCCGCCACGTCCATCTGTGCCGATACGTTCCTATACTCGCCGACCACATTTTCCAGCAGGACATCCTTGAGCAACGTGTCCACTTTGGAATGTACATCATGGGAGTATTTGTAGGCTTCCTCCTTGAGTTCCCCGGTACGTTCCTCAATGGCATCCATGTTCTCTTTCAGCTCGGCAAGCTGCCGGTCAGCCGTCTGTAACTTCTCCTGCTTGTCTGCCAGTTGCCTGTTGATTCCGGCCAGTTCTTTTTCCAGACTTTTCACTTGTGCGGCTAATTGTTCAGCATCACCCTTGTTCGCTTTCAAATCCTGTTCGGCTGCCGATAGCAGGGTCTCTTTTTCGGCTTTCGACTTCTCAAGGTTATCGACCATTGTCGTAAGCCCCTTGACCCTGCGCTCTGCCAGACGGATGTCCGATTGGAGGTCAGCCAGAACTTTTTGATGACGGCTGATATTTTCCTCGATGGTCGTACATTCTTCCGATAGCATACGGCGGTATTCTTCGGTAGTCCTGTGCCGTGCGCCTGTTTCGGATATGCTTGTTCCTCTCGACATTCCCCACCTTGTATTGACTTCGGCGAAAAAGTCGGTATGAAGCTGTTTCATCCTTGCGCTGTATTCAAACTTGTCCTTTCCGGCGAATATTTCCTTGTACGCAAAGCGGCCGTCTTTGATTGGCAATAAAGTACAATGCACATGAGGGTTCAATTCGTCAAGGTGTACGATGAATGCGGCGATGTTCTGCTCGCCATATTTGCCACTCACGAATGAATAGACGTCTTTCGCCCAGCGTTCAATATCGCTCATTCTTTTGATACGGGTATTGTCCGCACCTTCATCAAAATCCACGTTCTGCGCGCCGAACGCGAGTTCGTGCATCCGCTTACGGGAACCACCGAAAATGAAGTTCACCACCGTGCGGTACTTCGGTTCTGCCAGTCCTTCGTTGGGGTCTTTGATTCCACGCCTCTCCAATATGTCTGCCATCCGTTCGGGAATGTTGCGGCTCGTGTCGATGGGACGTACCTTGCCTCCGGGTGCAATCTCGAAGTTCAGGTGTTTGCGTGTGGGGTCGTAATTCCCCTTATTCATAGCGTACTTTTCCGCCCTTTCACTGCGATCGCGCAAGTGTTCGTTACTTTGGGCTGCGGTGATGCCTTTCGACACCTGCATATCAAGTACCTGTTTTTGATCTGCCATACTCTTTTCGTGTTGTTTGGACAATCCGTCCTGTCCCAGCTTGCTGCTTGCCCGGACAGCCTCCCGACGGTCGATAGACGGTCGGGGTATTAGGCTCCCCCTTCCCTTTGTTTCGTGGCAGACGGGCAAGCCCGTGTGCCTCCTATAACCGGCAGGATAACCGTTAAGGGATGGAGGCGGATTGTTCGCGTTATACAATCTGTTTTCGACTCCCGGTTCAATCCACCATCGCCTGTGCCTTCGCCAGAAGCGATAAAAAGGGTTTGCGAAGCGATTTGAGGCGTTCTTGGTCTTCGTCCATGTCGAAGTCCGTCACTGATGCCTCGGTGTCGAGAATCAGCCCGACGAGGTCTTTGGCAGCCTCGATGAAAGCTGCCCATTCTTCGCCGAGGTCAAACCGGAAGAAATCCACAAGCGGCGAACTGTCATCGAATCTCGACTTGTGCAGGATTTTTTGCAGGGCGGCGTGGGCGATGCAGCACAAGGCTGTTTCACGATGTTCCGTGACCAAAGTGCCGGAATGTGCGGAGGTCGTGTTGGAATGGGTGTCCGAACAGTGTCCGGCGTCACGGTCGGCAATTTCAGCCTTTGCCAGACTTACGAGTTGTCCACATATTACGCCAGTTTCGGCAGCGGTCGTTTTGCCGATTACCCAATCGAACAATACCTCACGGAGCTGTCCGGCAAAGTCCGGCTGCTCCTGTGCATTGCGGGGCTGTGCTGCCTGACCGGATTGTACGGTCATGGTAATGACCACGCTTTTGGGAAGCTGGATGCGGGTCAGCAAGCCGAATGCCTCCATTGCACTCAAAAAAGAACGGACGGTAGCCCTGTGCCAATGCCACTCCGATGCGAGGTCGGAAACGGTCAGGTGGCACTGGTTGGGTTGCAGCACGTAGTCCTTCTTTCTTAAAAACGGAGAAACGAAACCTGCCAGTGATTTGTCCAACAGGTCACAGTACGCTTCGGTGCGTGTCTTGCGTTCATCCCCTTTCTCCTTGAGATATTCGAATACCTCCCTGTCTGCCAATATGGAAACAGGTATCTTTTGGTTATTTTTCATTTTCATTCGGTTTTAATGATTCATATTGTGCGGATATATCAGTGTTGCCGCTGTCCGCTTCATGCGGCAGATTTGCGTGATGATTGTCGTGATAGGATTCTGACAGCATTCCGGGATGCTTTGCCCATCCGGAAAGTGTGCCCGTATCCTTGCATTCGGACATGACCCGAACGGAGGGATAGAACAGGGCTGCCAGAAGAAGATAGGCAATGGTTATCGCCAAGGTGTACAGATGCGGCACAAAGCCGATGACCAGTGCGACCGATGCGAGTGTGACAAATGCACGGGGGCGGTCAAGCAACCTGCGTAACCAGTTGTCCGTCCGTCGGAACGAGAACATTGCGGCACAGACACCGGTAGAGAGTAGGATTCCAAACTCACCCATATGTCCACAGGCATATACATAATGGAAAAGAAGCAGGCATATCAGCCATACTTGCACATACAGTTTACGGGCGTTGCCGCTTCGTGCCATTGCCATGTAAAAGGGTGTCATGAACCGCTTGTTGTTCTTGTACAATGATATTGATACCCCGAAAGGTATCGCGCAGAAAATGAGTAGCAGGATATTCAGTAACATAAGTAATAGGGCTTTTCGGGTATAGGAGTGGGACGCACAATGAGTTCCAACTGGACAACGCCGTATGTCGCCAGCCGGATAAGGGTTTCGGCATCCTTGGGCGAAAAGTACATGGCCGCTTTCTTGATGCGCTGCTTGAATGTACTGTCTTGCTTTCGGTAGATGGCCAAAGCCTTGTCCAGTTCGTGTTCGGGAATAGTCCATGTCATACCCTCGGCGTGTATGCCGTTCGTCTTGAAGGCACGCAGTACCAATGTACGGGAAACGAGGTAGTCGGTGCGGTCGGTTCTTGAGATGATATGCTCCTTGTAGAGATTGTCATCGGCAACCTCTATCCACGTCCGGTAGGTGTTGATGCAATAGACCATCTGTCGGTATAAAGTTTCTCTCATATGAAATTCATCAGCACGTCGGACTTGTCTTTCTTGTATTTCAGGAACCCGCTTTTGGAGTGAAGTTCCAAATCGAGGCATAGGTCCCCGTACATCTGCTCCAAAGAATCATAGATGGTAACAAGGATGCTGTTTACATTGCCCTCGGCATCCGTCTTGGCGTTCATCTTGAACATCTGTCCGAAAGCGGGATTCGAGTATGCACAAGTGCTATGACCGAATTTTTCCGTCCGCATCGGGATATGGTGGTAAAGCGTGATCAACTCCATGTCGTCCTCGAACATATCCATTACTTCGTCCAGTTCGTAAGGGGTGCGCAACGGAAACGTAAGCAGCACATAGTCGCCGTAGAACTGCGGTTCTTCCATCGTCGTCACATCGAGCAACTGCGGAAGTTGCAGGGGGACGAATGCCATGAAGTCATTATAAAAATGTCGTAACATATTCATATATTTTTCTGTTGTTATATTTACAGCGTGTGTATGAATGCCTCCATCAGCATTCCGGGCAGCTCGTCCAAGCGGTTGTCTCCGGGGTGCAGCATCCTGCCCAACTCCCTGAAAGCGTCGGGTGTCTGCGAGGCAAGCATATCGAGTTGCTCTCTTTCTTCGGCTGAAAGCAACGCCAAGCAGAAACCGTCCAACGACGAATAAGGCTGGAGAAGCATCCAGATGTAGGCTTGTGCCTGTGCCGGTGTCTTGACTTTTTTATTGCAGATGTCGTCGATACAGGTTCGGACATTCTGAATCAGCCTGCGGTTGGTGCGCATGGCCAAATAAATCATGGCATTGCGATAGGTGATGTCGTTCCGTTCGGCGGCAAGGAATACCTGTGCGCAGCATCGTTCCGTGTCATGCGTGATGTCGGAAAGATTCTCGCCGTCGAAATCAGGCAGACGTGAAAGGAATGCCCGGTACACCGCATCCTCCTTTTCGATAAAGGTCGTCAGGTCTGCCATACAATGAATACCGTAATCAATCGTTTCAGCAAGGGTAGTTCGATAAGTGGCAAGAATGTGTTGTCGGTTTCCCTGACTGACGGGCTGGTTATCCAATGAGGCAAAGAACGGCCGGATTGTTTCAGCCGCACGATGCAACTCTTTGTCTTCAAGATGCGGCGAGATTTGTTCTTTTACCCACAGTATATCCTTATAAGTGCGTGTTTGAGACAGCACCATCCGTGAAAATTCCATGCGGATGGAATCATGTATCTGTTCACACTCTTCTTTTACAGTGGAATGAAGCCGGCTAAGCGTATCACATTCGAGATACAGGAATACGGAATCTCTCAATGTTTGCCATTGCTTGAGATGTCCGGTCAATTCTTTAATGAAGAGTTTTTTCTGCCTGCGTATGTCGGACAGGTATTCCCTGTATGTTCCGGCAGGGTCATTCTTGGCTTTCGCCAATCGTTTGCCATTGCCGTTGTCGCATGACGCGCATAGGAATACGGCAATCGAAACGGCAATTATTCTGACAAAGATTGTCGGCTGTTTTAAGTTCGATTTTAATGTTTTCATACCATATTATTTCGTACTATTTAGCGCAAAGCTATATATTATTTTTGATACTTCGTATCCGAAAAACCGTATTTTGTGCATTTTTTAATATCGTACTTAATAGTATGATTACCAATGAAAACAAGTGAAGATAAAAACATAAAAAAATGTACGATTTTCGTTTTTTAATATAGTATGATTCAGATACTCGAATAAAACTTGTATATTTGCACTTGTTATCATGAATATTGTATATTGATATGGCAAAAGTCGGTTATATATTCGAGGCGAATTCCTACGATGCGTTTGATGCGGATAAGGAATGGATGCGCCAGTACGGGTGTGTACAAGTGGTTGAAGAATCGGTCGGACACGAGACGCTCAGACCGAGATGGAAACAACTGATGTCGAATCTTGAAAGAGGAGACGAATTGGTGGTGTCAAAATTCAGCAATGCCGTGCGTGGTTTACGGGAACTATCGGCATTGATCGAGCTATGCCGCATCAAGGTCGTGCGTATTATCTCCATTCACGATAAAATTGACACCGACAACAAATTGTTTCCGGACACGACACCGGCGGAAGTATTGGCCATGTTCGGGGCATTACCGGAAGAAGTGGCTGTTTTGCGGAAGTCGTCAGATAAGATTATACGCCTGCAGCAGAGTATCAGTATTCCGATTACCAAAAAAAGTATGAGTAAAACTGAACGGGACAAAAAAATCGTGGATATGTATAACAATGGGTATTCAATCCGTGATATTTGGAAAGAGAGCGGTGTCCGGAGTAAAAGCACCGTGTACAGCATTCTCAATAAATACAAGGTTCAGCTTAACCGAACACCGGGACGCGTGCCGGGCATCCGGAAATAGAACTTATAAATCAAATATGGATATTGAAAATCAGTATATTACTTGCGTAGTTCATTGTTTTTTCGTATCTTTAAGTTGGATATAACTATAAAAAACAAGACCTATGGGAGATATTATAATTTTATTGCTGGTGTTTTTGGTAGTGGGCAGGCTCTTGAGGGGCGTCTTCGGCGGATTCAGTAAAAGCAGCTTTCGGGATGACAAATAAGTTTGGATTGTTATAACAGGCGGATATTTGTTAATTTTGCACCGTATTCATTAAAATCAAGAACAATATGACAAAAGCGGAAATTGTCGCTCAGATCTCACGGCAGAGCGGAATAGAGAAAACGGTTGTGATGACTGTGGTGGAATCATTCATGGAAAATGTAAAAGAGTCGATGGTTGCGGGAAACGAGGTGTTCTTGCGCGGCTTCGGCAGCTTTGTTATAAAACGGAGAGCTGAAAAGACGGCCCGGAACATTTCGAAGAATACGACAATTAAAATTCCCGCTCACAACATCCCTGCATTCAAACCTGCCAAAGCATTTCTGAATGCGGTAAAAGAGAACAAGTAGAGTATAAAAGTACAGATGGTGCAACAACACCATAATGAGTAAAACAAAAGCGACCCGAAGGCCGCTTTTGTCGTGATAGGGCAAGGATTATTTCTTGCCTTTTTTCGCTGGTTTGGCCGGCTTTTCAGGAGTCTCCTCCTTCTCGACGGGCGGATAGAACTTGACGGCTACCATCACGATACGGTTGTGTTTCACGCCGCTCTGGTCGCTCCATTCTTCGGGCTTGAAATACCCCTCGACGGTCAGCATCGTACCCTTGGTCAGTTGGTCGAACGACCCGGTGTTCTCGTTTTTACGCCACGCCTCAAAATTCATAAAGGCGGAAACGCGTTTGGATTCCTCGCCATTATTCTCCAGTCGGCTTACTGCCAGAGGGAAACGTGCTACACTTGCGTTGGTGAACTGACGGATTTCTGCATCCTTTCCTACGAAACCGGTTACTACGAAATTGTTTTCGATCTTTTTCATAATGAATTGTTTTTAGAGGTTGTTAATCAATTTTACGATGCCTCCAAAAGTAGGTGCAGTTAAAAGGATGCACCAAGGACAGGCGTATCAATACTCTTTATTTTTGACCGTAGGCAAAACCGGAAGGCTCGATAAAGGAAGATTGTGCGGCTGCGCCATTGGTCAAGACTTCCAAAGTCGTTCCTGTCTGCACACTATCTTTGCAACGGAAAATGATGACGACTTCGCCGGAAAACCATTCCGAAAAAGAGCGGGAAACCGTAGTTGCAGGGGAAGTGAAAGTGCAATCCGTCCACCAGCACAACGGTGTGCGTTCCGGCTGCAAGTCCGCAAGAATCGGCAGGAATTGCCAGGTGAGCCGTTCGGGTTGGATTGAGGCGGTAACAAACGGGACACAGACCAAAAGGGTGTGGTATCGCAGAGGGGAATATCAACGAAGTGGCGACAAAAGGCGGAACGGGGTATCGGGGTGCTGCCATGTTCCCGTCCGGCAGAAAGAAAAGGGACAAAAGGGAAAAAGGAAAGAACCCGGCTTATCGGAAAAGCGGACGGCTGCTTTTCACGAATGGCTGGTTTTACAAAAGGATATGGCGCAGCCAAAAGAGAGAGATAAATGTAAAAAAGGAATGCGGCAGGGCAGGAGTGGAAGGTTATCCCGTTCCTGCCTGTATCATCAAAATTCTGCCATGATTACCCGATGTTCGAAAATTTTTTCTTTATCGCTGGGTCGTCTTTGGCAAACCCATAGATGATGCTTGCCATAACCGAAGACGAAATAATCGTCAAGATGTGTTTTTGCTTGTAGGCTTTCCATGCCGGTACGCAGTTCCGCTTCATCGGTTGAGAAAAGAATCGTGTTGATGATGCGGAAGTAGAGTTCTGTTACCTCGTCGCAATAAGGACAAAAACTGTGTTCAATCGTTGCTTTCATGTTTCTTTGATTTTATTGAACTTCGACTATTTTTTCAATTCGACCGTACAGGACGGAGCGTAAAGCCGTCTTGTCTATGGCGTAATACTCGGCGATATGCCCGTACTGCTTGACGAAATACCGTCTGAGGACATCGGAAAAATCAAAACAATAGCCCATCAATGCGATACCTCTTTTGAAATGGATGCTCTCTTTCACGTTTTGGGTAATCCAGTTCTTGTCCTCACGGCTCAACTTCTCTCCGTTATCAAGTTGTTCCCGTAATCTGTAAACCTTGCAGTCTTTCAGGGTTGCCAATTCCGGCACATCCCATTTGACGAATTTGAATGCTATTTGTCCCATAACTTCTTGTTTTAATCATAAATAATCACTTCGTCACGGTACTCAACCACCTCTTTGCCACTGCTAAGGCGTACCACTACTTTATTGCCGAAGTCACCGACAACCGTACCCTCTGTATAACCTTTATAGGGGGTAAGCAAGGTGCAATGCGCACCGATAATTTCGCTATCTTCCTCGTATTCGTACATAGTCATATCATTTTGCGGTCATAACTTGATATTCCATTCCCCTTGTGAGAAAATTCTGAAACTCACGTATTCGTCTGAAAATTCGTAGGACAGAATTTTAATGTAGGCTTTGTCTTTGGCTTCCAAAGAAGTTATCAGTGTGTCGATTTCTTCTTCCGGATAAACCCAGCGAGAGGTAAATTCCGCATCCACGCTATCACCCTGTCTATTGATAAAGCCGTTGAATGTGTCGTCCAAGAAAGCCTCTATCTTGTCGAGGTCTGCTTCGTTTTCCGTCCTTGCGTAGAAAATGTTTGTTGCATAGTTTGCCATAATCCTAAGTTTTAAGTTTTTTATTTTCCCTCTTTTAGCATTTCAGCTACTTTCGGGCTTGATTGAAAATTATGTCGCCTCAAAAGGTGTTATGGCTCTTTATGCAGGGTTTCACGACCAAATACGACCTCTGCAAAGCGGAGCGTGGAGATTTTGTCGGGAACCGTCAGGCTACGACCTTGAATACAAGAAAGACATGACAAGTACCTTTGCGGCACAATTCTCATCAGGCAGACCGAAAGTTGGGATGCGAGGATAAAATGCCTATGGCAGAAGTTACGATAAAAGGAACTTCCGTAAAATTGGGATGCAGCGAAAAAAGAAAATATCGGTGCGATTATCTTCTCTTTTGACTGTGAATATAAAAGTAAGGGGGAGACTTCGGTAAAGGTTTAGTTTAGTCTATTAGCTTATATATATGCTAAACTAAAGTAAACTAAATATAGGCAGATATATTGGACTGCCTGTATAGGTGTTTTGAGGGAAATGGTTACCTTTGCAAAAAACAATGTTCCTTGAAAGAAACAGAGATTTGTCCTTTTTTCTTTTGGCTGTGGTTATTCATCCATAGATGACTGCAACAATCACTCTTGGCGAGAGGATGAAAATCGTGTGAAAAGACTTGGAAAAATACTCAAAGTACGAACAAGTGAAGAGAAAGAAAGGTAGTGCAAACAAAAAAACAAGAAAATACGATAATTCGTGTTTCTGTTCCTAATTTGTTCCTTGACAAAAACACATCACAATATAAACTGTTAATTTATAAGATATTATGATGTGAAATTTTGAGATATAACTAAATTTACCAGATTTTCGCTCGAAACGCCTTGCGGTCTTATGTCTATATCATCGGCGAAAAGTTACCCGATCGCCTGCTATTTTCTGAAATACAATTGCAAAGTTAATCAATTATTGCCATTTACAGCCATACTCCGGTCAGTTTTCTTCATTCAATCCATACTCTACCAATTTATTATACAGCGTTGTCCTGCCGATACCCAGTATCTTTGCAGCCATTTTCTTGTTACCGGCTGCTTGTTTCAAAGCACGCAGGATACGTCCTCTTTCTTCATCCCCGCTCTTCAATGTAAAACAAGCGGAAGTAGCGGACGGTTCATTGTCAAGTTCCAAATCGGCTTCGGTTATCATATCGCCTTCTGATTGCAGGACTGCCGTCTGTATCTTCTGTTTCAACTCGCGCACGTTGCCCGGCCACGCATGGGCGAGCAGGGCATTACGGGCAGATGCGGCAAACCCTTTTACTTCACGTTCCAACTCACGGTTTGCCATTTCACGGAAGAACTCGGCCAATGGCATGATGTCTTCCGGGCAGTCGCGCAAGGGCGGCATGGTTATCACATACTCCTGCAAGCGATAGAGCAAATCCTGCCGGAACCGCTTTTCCGTTACGGCTTTCTGCAAATCCTCGTTGGTTGCAGCCACTATCCTCACGTTGGCTGTTTTGTCCTCCTTTGCACCGACGGGACGGTAACGGCGTTCCTGTATGGCGCGGAGCAGCATCTGTTGCATCTCCATTGTTAGGTTGCCCACTTCGTCAAGGAACAGCGTGCCGCCATCCGCTTCCAGAAAATACCCCGTCTTGTTTGCTTCGGCACCAGTAAACGCACCCTTGACGTGTCCGAAGAAGGCGGATTGTATCAATGACGGGGACAAGGCTCCGCAGTCCACTGCCACAAAAGGTTTATCGGCAAGTTTGCTTTGTTGGTGTATATGTTGTGCGATATGTTCCTTGCCCGTACCGTTCTCGCCCAGTATCAGCACGCTCATCCGGGTGGTGGCTACAAGGCGCACACGTTTCTTGATTTTCTGATAGGCTTCGCCCTGCCGGACGAATATCGGAATGTTCCATTGTAGTCGCTTTTCATGTTCTTTTTGCAGGGTGCGGATAAGCGGTATCAGTTTATCCTCCAACAACTGTTTCTGTATGTAATCCTTTGAGCCGAGCTTCATACTTTCCACTGCCGTATGCACCTCCCCGTAATTGGTCATAACGATAAACACCTGCTGTTTGTCGTTGGCACGCATCCACCGTAACAACTCTATGCTTTCACCGTCGGGGAGGCGTAGGTCGGCAACGACAATATCATCCACCTCTGACTTTGCCAATAGTTTCTTGGCAGTGGCAAGATTATATGCCGACATAGTATCGAAGCTGTCTTTCTTCAGCAGGTTGCAGACATAATCGTTATAGACGGGGTTGTCCTCAATCACAAATACTTTCATCCGACAACCTCCTTTCCTTTTGCGCAAGTTCTATGATAACTGTTCCCATACGAAGCATGGCATCCACGCATTTCCGCAATTCCATTTCGGAACATTCAGATTCTTGATGCAGCAGTTCATACAGGTTCCACAAGGGTTTGTCAGCACGGATAACAGCCCATGAACTTCGCTGACGGTGCATCCATTCGTCCAATGCCTTGCGGTCATTCCTCTCCATGATTTCCCGGACAGCCTGCATATCCTTTTCTGTTTCGGTTATCAAACGGTCGAGCATCGCCCGTTTGTCACCATATGCAAGCAGAGAGGACAAGTCGGGAAGTTCATCCTTGTCCGTACTTGTCAAAAGGCATTTGTCTGATACAGCAACCAGTTCGGAAATGGAAAATGGCTTGAACAGGCAGGCGGTAAATCCATTTTCCAACAGCTCCTCTTCGCTGCAACTGCCGGAGGCGGTCGCCACGACAATGGGAATCTCTTTCGAGTTGCTGACACTTGACGAGCGTAACAACTCCAACACCTCATAGCCGTTAATCTCCGGCATTTTCATATCGGTTATCATGAGGTCGTATGTGTGCTGCCGCATGGCTTCCATTGCATCGCCAATAGTGGTGAACGTGTCGCAATGCACACCTATACCAGCATACATTTCCTTTGTCATGGATAATACCATCGGATTGTCGTCCAATACGATGACAGAATAAGGTCTTTCTATATGAGCCAGACTTTCTGCGGCTGTCTGTTCTTCAATACCAATATCGGCAGTGTTCATTGGCAACTCCACAGTAAAACGACTGCCTTCTCCTTTTTCGCTTTCCAAGCGTATAGTGCCGCCAAGCATCCCGACTATCTGTTTCACAATGCTTAACCCCAATCCGAAACCGTCTTGCGTGGCGGCGTTGGAAAGCCGCTCGAACGCTCCGAACACTCGCTGTTGTTCTTCCGCACTCATGCCGGTTCCGGTGTCCTCTACTACAAGGGTCAGCCTATTGCCGTCATAGCTTATGACAAGTGAAACGCTTCCGGCATTCGTGAACTTGACGGCATTGCCCAGCAGGTTGTCGCATATCTGTATGATGCGCTCCTTGTCGCCATTCAGGATAATACCCTCCGGGCACTCGATGGTAAGTTTAAGATCTTTTGCTTCTGCTTGTTGCGTAAACTCCGTTTGCAACAGCTCCGCGATGTTTTCCAAACGAAACGGACGGACATTCGCCTGTTCCTTGCCGCTGTCCAAGCGGAAGAAGTCAAGCAGGGAGTTGAGCATGTCGGTCATTCTCTTGGAGGCTTGCAGGATATTGTCCGCATAACCGCTTATCTTTTCTTCTTCGTTGTCCTGCATCAGTTCCGCATATCCATGTATGGCAGTCAGTGGTGTGCGTAGCTCGTGGGTGATGGTGTGCATCGCTTTCTTGCGTGAGGCTATCAACGATTCGTTTTGTTTTACTGACTTTTGCAGTTGCCCGATTAAATCTGTTGTCTTACGTTTGTACTGCTTGATGCGGGTGGCATAGCGGTGAATGATGATGTATGAAATAATGAGCAACAGCAGCATGACACCCGTTATGATACCTACCTGCAAGAACGACTTTTCACGCATAGCGGATATTTCCGCCTCACGTTCCTGCAAGTCAGCCTGCACCTTGTGGTCCATCTGCTGGATAAGGGTTTGCAGTTGGCGGTTCAGTTCCGCATTGCGGCTGGCAAGGCTGTCGGCATATTCCGACAGACGATGGCTTTGGGCACGTTGTTGCGCTATCATATCACGGTTCAGTGTGTAGAGCATCGTGGTGGTCGTCGTCGGAGGTGCTTCCTGTTTCTTGCCGAACAACCCGAGAAAACCTTTCCTCCTCTGTTTCTTCGGCTCTTCCTGCCTGCTCGTTTGCACTATCACCGGCACCTGCTTGGCTATCCGGCGGTTGATGTCCGCCTGTTGTTCCAGAGCCTCCATGATGGCGCACAGCCGCTTTTCCTTGTCCTCCAGCAAGTGGCGCACGCTGTCTATGCGCACCGATTCGTAATGGCTCTTGAAGCGGCAAAGCATACTATCCACCGTCATCCGTTGCCGCCGGTATGCCGCCACATCCTTATCGTCCCATTCCAGCACCGACTCGCCCAAAAGAGACAACTCCACCACACCCACATACGCATCGTGTGTTTCCTTGCGGAAGCGGTTGATTTCACGGTTCTCCCGTTCCAGCAACTCCAAGTCGCGCCATTCTCCGAGCCACGTGCAGATGATGCCGCCCACCAGCAGGACTATCAACAGATAGCCTGCGGCAAGCAGCTTGCGGAAATGCTTGGTAGTGGTAACGAATTGTTCGCTCATTTGCTGTTTGTGTAAATACCGTTATTTAAAATACGCATATAGGTCGTGGAACTTCGCAGGTTCATGGATGAGAATGGCGGCCATGCTGCCTATGACCGCCACCAGAATTATATATCCGAATAGAATTCTACTCCTCAATGAAACAACCATTCTTCCCTTATTTACAATTGTTATAATTATTAAGGCATCTGACCACCGGCGATAGATGGAATTTCTGTTAGTATGGGATTTCTCGGGATTGAGTTAAAAATTCTTTGGCCACGTATGGCTTGACTTGGAGGAGCGTTTTCATTTACATCAAGCCGATAACATCTATCGTTAAATGTTATAATTCCCCAAATACCAATTGTTCCTGGGATTCTCGCCAATCCTTCAGTAGGTTTAAAAAGAACAACATTATCTATTATTTGATTTTTAACCGCCCGATTCCATGATGTTTTAATACTATTGTTAGGCGTTGGAATATGAGCAACATACCTAATGCCATTGTGCCTAAAACTGGCCATATAACACCCCGAAAAACCTGAACTTAAAGTATCTATGCCATTTGAAGCAACGACTGCTATTCTATCCGCAATATATATGACACAGGCATAGTCTAATCTAAGAAAACGATAGTTACGGGTATATCCTTTTATTTGAAATGTCAAATCACTTTGCGTGACAATCGGAGGGGTCAAACCTACATTATAAATATTTTGATAATGAAACCGTGCAATATTTGTCATTACTGCTTGACTGTTTGGCAATCTTAATGCTTGAATCAAATTCATATATTTACTTACTGTTACTTTCGTTTGTTATAGGCTCGATACATGATGCCATTATATCCATCAGTTTAGACAGACCTTCGGTCTGCGGCTGCTGACTGGCTGTCACATGTATCTGGTATTTTGCCGTTTGGTTGGTCATGCGGGTGTTCTCGCGGGCGGTCGTGACTTTGCCGCTGATTTCCGCATTTATAAACCAATGTTTTGCTGAAGCTTTTGCCTCTACTTCTGCGTTGGTAGTGCTTTTTACGTTTGATGTATCGGTAACCTCCATCTGGAAATCGACATCCACGCGATCTATGAGCAGGGAAGGAATAGGCACCAATCCTATAAACGGAGCCTTGACACTTTGTGACATTGTTGTCATTTTTCCATCCTGCTGTATCGGTCTTTCGACATCGAATTCCAATATACGCGCTTTATTGCCGCTTTTACCATCAAATGCAATTTGCTGGTAGAAATTCCATGCTGTCGCTGCCAATTCCTGTTGTGCTTCGGCTGCTGCAATAAGTGGAGCTGCAATAAGTTCCCGCATGGGAAGCCCCTTGAATTTGTCAGTCACGTTTGAATCTGCTTTAAGAACTGGAGAAGTTTCTCTGTTTTGAGTCTCTTCCAATGCAGCGGAGATAATTTCTTTCGCCTGTCCGCTTACATTTTCATTCAAGTTTTCCGCATTTTCTTGTTGCCCTTGGTTCTTTATTTCTTCTGCCATAACATTTGAATTTTAAAATTGTTAGATATTTTTTACAAAATCGTCAATAATTCGGGAAATACTCTCCGGAGTCTCCTGAACCTTAAAATTGACGCAAACCTCCATGACATCATCCGCATCCGGTTTTATGTTGCTCATCTGCATCTGGAGATTGGCTCTGTGCGGACTGGATAACAGCAAGTTGTTTTCCGGGATCTGTGATTCCACGCTTCCGACCTTCGCCTTGAACTTTATCTGCACATTATCC